>Ga0209532_1003267_pt1 | contig 10851 bp, 10 predicted proteins | sample COG_02_FD_184746 | JGI IMG/M metagenome (GOLD analysis project Ga0209532, IMG submission 184746) | Pelagic Microbial community sample from North Sea - COGITO 998_met_02 (SPAdes) (version 2) | ecosystem: Environmental > Aquatic > Marine > Neritic zone/Coastal water | place: Helgoland, sampling... | reverse complement strand
CTTGTAAGTAATCTGGCACTTGGAAATCAGCCATTTGCGCTTGGGCTTTTTCTACATTATTACTTTTTATTGACTGATAAACTTCTTTAGCTAAACCATTTTTAGTAATTTCAAAGCGCATAGCATTTTTTGCAAGCGATGTATTACGCATGTAATCAGCACATCTAGAATGCTGCACAGCCTGTACTTTTTCTGGGCTGTGAGTTTCTAAAATAGGGTGGTGTTCACGTAATACTTGTTTTTCAACTTCTACAAGCTTTGCTACAAAATTATGTAGCATTTCTGGCTCAATAATTTTATCTAAATCTTGCATAATCTTATTTATGCTTTGAGCCTTTTCGGCATTATTAGCAAATTTATTACATTCATCGTACAGTTCTCTGGTACTTTCTATACTAATAGTTCCATTAACTATTTGATCTTTTAGTTCTAAATATTTGTCTGGTAATAATTGGGGATTTAGAAGTTCTTTAGGCATAAAATCCTTATATACTGTTTATCATTAGTTATATTGTTTTATTTACTTAACTAAATGTCAATTAATATATTATTTTGAATCACAATGTGTGGCCATTAATATTGAGTGATGTCATTGAATTACCTATTCCAGCTAAACATTATGATCAGGTGGTTTAATTCTATTACAATACTAGAAGCTAGAGGATTATTTATTGATTCTGATATATTCAATTATCTCATCTGGTGTAGAGCTCATATAGAAATGCTTCATATATTTACCCCTTTTGTCCATTAAATATACAAAAGATGAATGGTCTAGCATATATTTACCATCTTCAGTAGTGGCACCTTCTGCTACGGCGTAGAATACTTTATATAAGTCGGCTACCTCTTTTATTTGTTCTTCTGATCCAGTTAAGCCGATAAATTTTTCATGAAAATGTCCTAGATATTCCTTAAGTAACTCTGGAGTATCTCTAGATGGATCAACGGTAATAAAGATAGGTAACACATCAATTTGGTATTTATCTAATGTAGATAGTACTTGGGTTAGCTTCTGTAAAGAAGTTGGGCAGATGTCAGGACAGAATGTAAAGCCAAAATACACTAAGCTTAGCTTTCCGTTCATTGTGTCGCTATTAAATTCATTACCATTATGATCCGTTAAAATGAAGCTACCGCCTATTTGCACGTCTTCTTCTAGAGCGCCACCTTGTCCAGCTAGAGGCTTTGTTGGTAATTCAATAGCAATTAGAATATACATTGATATTGCTGCAATTATTATGCTTAAAATAATAATAATTTTTGCTACTTTTTTTGACGCGTTATTATCATTCATAAAAATTCTTTATTTGGTTAAAAAATCAGCTACTTCTAAAGCTGCATAGGTAAATATTGCTGAGGCTCCAGCGCGTTTAAACGATATTAATGATTCAACAATAGCTTTTTCCCAATCTAATGCACCATTTTCTGCAGCAAATTTTATCATCGCATACTCACCGCTAACTTGATAAGCGAAAACATGCACATTAAAACTTTGTGAGGCTTCACTTATAATGTCTAAAAATGGCATTCCAGGTTTTACCATAACCATATCAGCGCCTTCAGCTATATCTTGCTCTATTTCACGCATTGCTTCTTTTTTATTACGTATATCCATTTGGTAAGTTGCTTTACACAAATATTTGCTTTTATCACTTCCCACTGCGTCCCTAAAGGGCCCATAAAAGCTAGAATTATATTTTGCTGCATAAGCAAGAATATTTACATTGTTAAAGCCAGCTTCGTCAAGATCTTCTCGAATTATCATAATTCTACCATCCATCATGTCTGATGGAGCAATAATATCCACGCCAGCTTTTGCTAACACTAGAGCTTGGTTTGATAACGCTGCGATGGTTTTGTCATTATCAACATCTCCATCAATTAATATACCATCATGACCATGTATTGTATAAGGATCAAGTGCAACATCACATATTATGCCAATAGATAAGCCAGCATTTTTTAGAGTACGAACTGTTCTGCATATAAGATTATCTAGGTTGTATGCCTCATCCGCATTTTCAGATTTTAAATCGGTAGCGATGGAAGGAAAAAGAGCAATGGCTTTAATGCCTTTTTGTTCAGCTTCCTCGGCAGTAAGCAAGACTTGATCGATGGATTGACGAAATACACCAGGCATAGTTTTGATAGCCTGTCTTTGATTTTCCCCCTCTACGACAAAAATAGGGAGAATCAAATGTTCAGGCGCCAATTTTGTTTCAGAAGTTAAATCTCTCAACCAGTCGGTACGTCTATTGCGTCGTAATCTTACTATTGGGTACATGATATATTATTATTGGTTGTATTATAGACTATCTTATACAATCTTTGCGCTTTCTTCAACGAATCTTTTAAACAACTGAGCGTCTAAATCTGTGTTCTGATACTCTGAATGCCATTGCACACCAACAAGAAATCTATGACTTTCTGATTCTACTGCTTCAATTATTCCATCTGGAGCCTTAGCAGATACGGTTAAGCCTTCACCGACCTTGTCTATAGCCTGATGGTGTGTAGTATTGACTTCTATATTATTAGACTTGGAAAGTTTAGATAACAAAGTCCCCTCTTCAATAATAATAGAGTGGGTTGGAACATGCTTTGGTGCAGGTTGCTCATGATTAATATTGCTTTGATGACTGTCTGGAATATGTTGAATTAATGTACCACCAAGTACTACATTGATTATTTGTAGACCATTACATATACCAAAAATTGGCATATTACTTTTTATAGCTGCTTTAACTAGGGCTATTTCAAAATTCGCTCGTTCATCGTTGGTTTTAACTTTCGGAGAAGTTATTTCTTGTCCATAAAATTTAGGATTTATATCTTCATCTCCACCAGGAATTACTAGGCCGTCAACTGCTTCCAGTAATTCATTAATGTCTGCACAATATGGCAGTAAAACTGGGATTCCACCAGCTTTGGTAATGATATCAGAATAATCACGTCTTATAGCGTACCATGGCCGCCAAGCATAAGAGTATTTTCCAGCCGTATCTGATGCTAGGTCTAAAGTGATACCTATTATTGGTTTTTTCATATTAGTTATTTTATTTAAATTTCCATTCCATGGCAATGTTTGTATTTTTTTCCTGATTCGCATGGACAGAGTTCATTTCTTGTGATTTTACCCCAACTTTCCGGTGCAGTTGGATTCCGATCCTTGGGATCTATTACAGCCTTAAACGGCTTGGCTTTTGCTGTTATATTTGCTCCTGAGTTATATCTCTCGAAAGCAGGATCACTACGGCTAGTGCTCATTTCTTGCAATTCTTTATTAGCAAGCATCATAGATTGTTTATTTACGTGCTCTGGATCAATATGTAAGAAACAGATTCTTTGCACAAACAGCTCTCTAAGATGATCAAGCATTTTTTCAAACAATCCAAATGCTTCACGTTTATATTCAATTAGAGGATCTTTTTGACCATAAGCACGTAGTGATATCCCTTGGCGTAGATAGTCTAAATTATGTAAATGCTCTTTCCAAACTTGATCAAGCGTAGTAAGTAATATATATTTAGAAGCCGAATTCATAAGCTCGTTGCCGTAGCTTGAGATTTTTGCAGCATTTAAATCTGTTACTTTCTTATATAAAGTCTCGGCAATTTCATTTTCCACGCCTTCCACCGCGGAAATTTCATCTACAGACCATTCGATTGCTAAGGTTCTGTGTATTTCAGAGCTTAATTCTTCTAGTTTCCAATCTTCCCTGAGTAAATTAGGGTCAATAAATTGCCTCACTATGCTTGAACATAACTGTTCGCTCATGCTTGCTGTAAAGCTACTAACATCTTCAGATGCAATAATTTCATTTCTTTGTTCGTAAATAATTTTACGTTGGTCACTCATTACATCATCAAACTTTAATATAGTTTTACGAGTTTCATAATGATGCCCTTCCACCTTTTGCTGAGCCTTTTCTAAAGATCTGCTGATCATTGGGTGATGAATTGCTTCCCCATCCTTTAATCCTAACGTACGAAGCACACCAGAGATTCTCTCAGAGGCAAAAATTCTCATTAAGTCATCTTCAAGCGATAGGAAAAATTTCGTTGATCCTGGGTCGCCTTGGCGGCCAGCTCTTCCACGTAATTGGTTATCAATTCTACGGCTCTCATGACGTTCAGTACCAATAACGCATAAACCGCCAGCTTCGATTACTTTTTCTTTTTCTGTTTTGATTTGAGATTTGATGCGTGTAATCTCAAGTTTACGCTGATCTTCGTTTAACGTTTGTGCCAGGTCTTCCATCATCATGTCAGGATTACCACCAAGCATAATATCAGTACCACGACCAGCCATATTTGTAGCTATTGTTACAGCGTTATAACGCCCAGCTTGAGCAATTACATGCGCTTCACGTTCGTGCATTTTAGCATTTAGTACGTTATGTTCAATATTATTTTTAGATAAAGCTTTAGAAATTTCTTCAGACTTTTCAATGCTAATTGTACCAACTAAGACAGGTTGTCCACGTTTATAGCAATCTTGAATTAAATCAATTACAGCCTTATATTTTTCTTGGGTAGTACCATAAATTGCATCATCATGATCGATTCTGGTTACTTTATTATGTGTCGGTACAGATACTACATCTAGGTTATAAATATCCTTTAATTCACCAGCTTCAGTCATCGCTGTACCAGTCATTCCTGACAATTTAGGATACATTCTAAAGTAATTCTGAAACGTAATTGATGCTAATGTCTGATTCTCATTTTGAATAGGGACATTTTCTTTTGCCTCTAAAGCTTGGTGTAGGCCATCAGAATAACGTCTGCCATCCATAATTCTTCCAGTAAACTCATCGATGATCATTACCTTTTTATCGTTAATTAGGTAATCAACATCACGCGCGAAAATAAAATAAGCCCGCAATGCTTGGTTGATGTAGTGTACTAGCGTCAGATTATCAAAATCATAGAGGCTAGAATGTTGAACTATAAGGCCTTTTTCAGCTAACATTAGCTCCATACGATTGATGCCATCATCTGTTAAGGTTACAGATTTAACCTTTTCATCAATTTCATAGTCATCTTTTGTAAGCTTAGTGATTAAAGCATTTATTTTTTCATGTAAATCAGTGCTTGTATCAACAGGACCTGAAATAATTAATGGAGTTCTAGCTTCATCAATTAAAATTGAGTCGACCTCATCAATAACTGCGTAATGAAATGGGCGTTGTGCTTTCGATTCATTAGTAAATTTCATATTATCCCTAAGATAGTCAAATCCTAGTTCATTATTTGTTGCATAGGTGATATCACAATCATATGCTGCTTTACGTTCTGCATCTGGCATTTGGCCAACCACACAGGATACGGTTAAACCTAGAAATTCAAAAATCTTACCCATCCACTCAGAGTCACGTTTTGCTAGGTAATCATTTACGGTGACGATATGAACCCCTTTGCCAGTAAGTGCATTTAAGTATGCGGGTAATGTTGAAACAAGTGTTTTTCCCTCGCCAGTACGCATTTCTGTGATCATGCCTCTGTGTAATATAAGACCACCTATCAACTGGACATCATAATGTCGTTGACCAATCACTCTTTTTGCCGCTTCTCGTACAACTGCAAAAGCTTCGTAGATAATGTCATCTAGAGTATGTCCATCCTTCAATTTTTGTTTAAAAGAGATGGTCTTGTTACGCAATTCAGTATCAGTTAAATTTTGAACAGTGGGTTCAAGATCATTGATTTTATGAATTTCGCTTTGCAGCTTTTTTATTATACGATCGTTGGCTGTGCCGAAAATCTTGGTAAGAAATGAAAACATTTAGCTAAATTAATTCCCTGATATATTAAATATAAATCTCATATAAGATAGTTTAGTTTATTAAAATTTCAAACAAATTGTAAATAGCAATTGACTTTGCTTCAATGAGCTTTTAAAAACAATTCTAGTAAAACTAACTAAGGATATAATAAAAATTATGAGAAAATTAGCAATCGTTTTTTTATCAGCTACATTATTAACTAGCTCCGCATTAGCAGTAGATAGCAAAGTAGTCGGAACATATACTGGTGGTGACGTGACGTCAGACCAAGTGATGGAGGAGTTTAAGCCTGTGCTTGCAATGCAACCAGAAAATAAAGGAAAGTCATTTTCTGAGCTTGAGAAAAATATTCAAGAATTATTAGTTCGAGGTTATATTAACCAAAAACTTTTTGAAAAAGAAGCAGATACGTTAGGTATTCGTAACTCTGCTGAGTTTAAAGAAAAATTAAAAACTGCGGAATCTCAATTATTACAACAAGAATTAATCGAGCGTCATCTAAAAATAGCCGTTACAGATGCAATGGTTGATGCAGATTATAGCAAGCTAGTGACTAGTTTAAAAGGCCAAAAAGAAGTTAAAGCTAGCCATATTCTTGTAGATACAGAAGAAAAAGCAAAAGAAATTAAGAAAAAGCTTAATAAAGGTACTAAGTTTGAAACTCTAGTAAAAGAATTCTCAAAAGACGAAGGTTCAAAAGCGAATGGTGGTGAGCTTGGTTATGTTATGAAAGGGCAGTTGGTTCCAGAATTTGAAAGTAAAGCATTTTCAATGAAGAAAGACGAAATTTCTGATCCTGTAAAAACGCAATTTGGCTGGCATATCATTAGAGTGTTAGATTCTCGTGATGTAAAAATCCCATCTAAAGAGCAAGCAATGAACGGCATAAGAGGCAAATTATCACGCGAGGCAATCGAAAAATACTTCACTAAACTTGCTGAGAAAGCAAACGTTCAACTGAAATTATAATAATATAATTAAAGCCTCGCGAATTTGCGGGGCTTTTTTTAACATTATTTTATAATAAAATATACCACTATTGTTTACTTGCTCCTGTCACAGGACAAAATTAAGAAAATCACTGCTACTATCTCCAATAATTGAGTCATTAGAAACTTCTTTGATCATATGACAAATTTTATATGATGTCCTTTTTATCTAAATTTTATAAAGTTTGATGTAAGATAAATGTCACGGAGAATTCAAAGTATTTTAAAATATAGAATTGCAATTGGTATGACTACCCTATGCAACACAATAAGCAATAAATAAAAAGATAATAGTAGAAGAATCCTAGATCTCTACTTAGACCCTAAGATTCTTGGATTATACGTGTCGATTCTGTTTTAATTAGCTCCACACCAGGTTGATTGAAAGGATTTAGTTGCATCATATGTCCTAAAATTATTACTTCAAGCATAGAGTGCATAACAAGGGCTCCTATGGTGCTTGCTGAGAGCTCATCTAGTACAATACTTCTAGTGGGAGCGCCAATCTTCTTTAGAGCGCTTAGGGTTGCTTCAAAATTTGCTCTATTAATATCATCCAGATTTTTATTAGCTATATATCCAAGCTCTGGAAGGTCAGCAGTAGCAAGAGAAGTGTAGTTGTTTTTAGTATAAAATAAGCTGTAGGATTTATCCCGTGGACCTTCCAAGTAAAGTTGCAACATGCTGTGTTGGTCATTGGGTCCAAGGCCTTTAATAGGTGTGATACCATTTCCACCCTTGCCAAGAGATTCAGCGATGATTTGAGAGTACCACTCTAGGAATACGTTGAATTGTTGTAAATAACCAAGATTAACAGCTATAGGCTTTTGTATACTGTGAATTGCAGCTGCCGATAACGCCGCTTGGCTTTCCGATTTATTATCATAAAAATCTTCTAAAACTGAATTAGCCCCTAAAATATAGGCTTGTACATCTATAGCTGCTATTTGTGCGGGTAACGTCGTAACGTTAGTTAGTCCAGAATATCTTCCGCTAATATTTGCAGTATGTTCAATCAATGTTGCGCCAATTTTATTAGCTACATTTTTTAAACTTCCAGATTTTAAGTTAGTGATGAAATAAAAATGCTTACCAATATTTGCACTCTCGGCTTTGGTAAACTCTGCTATCATAACCCCTACTAAGGAAATAGTTTCTAGAGTTTGTCCGGAGTTACTAATTGCCAATATAGCGCAATTTTTTAACTCAATTCGTGATAATAAATTTTCTAGAAATATTGGGTCAGTATTGTTAAGGAAATGAATTTTAGTGTTGTTTGTTTTATTAGCAGCAAGTGAAATTAATGTCTCTGGGTTAAGAACAGCCCCTCCCATACCGATGACGATTAAATCGGTAAAATTTTGATTGATCTCTTGAGCATAAGGTTCGACAAGTTTAGCTTGTTTTAGGGAATCCTGAATAGAAAATATTTTATATAGCGGTTCTTCGGAGTTTATTGCCGTCATTATTTCATCAGAAGCTGTATGTGCTGCATTTTTTGCAGACTGATACGCAGCATTAGTAAAATCAAAATTTGAGTATTTTATTTCAATGCTTTTCATTGCAAAAACCTATAGAACTACTACATAATAAAACTAATAAAAGCAGCTTACTCTTAAGCTTTTTCAATGTCTATAGTTTTGGTAAGGGTTTTTTGTGCTTCGGATTCCAATAATAATGGTATGCCTTCAACTATTGGATAGGTAAGGCCAGCCTTTTTGCTTAATAACACGCTATTTTCGCGGTCATATTCAAGAGCACCGCCCGAAACTGGGCAAGTTAACAATGCCAGAAATTCAGTAGATAATTCCATAATGTTGAGCTTAAATTATTTTAAGTTAAAGATGTAATTTAAAAAATTAACCTAAATGTTTAGCGCTTCCCCAAGGAAGAACTTTGCCATTTTGGCCAACAACTACTTCGCCAGAATCTTCGTATTCAGCAGCAAAAAATGATTGTCTGTCAGAAATAACTTTCACTGGCTTAATTTTTTTGCCGTTATGAAAAAATTCTTTTGCCTGGCCTCTGCCTTCTGGGTTGTTCTTTGAGGCGATTTTTGCTTTGCCCATAATGTCCTGTCTGAATGAAATGTTTAATTAGCCGAAATAATACGGATTTTTGTACCACTAGTCAAGAAAAAAGTTTTCCTAGCCCACTACGCATCATTGACTTTGGATCCATTTTTGCAGCCTTTTTCATCATAGTACTAATTTGTTTGAATTGCTTGAGCAAGGTGTTTATTTGTTGAACTGTGGTTCCAGAGCCTGTAGCTATTCTTTTTCTACGAGAAGCATTTAGTATATCAGGGTTGCGACGTTCTTTTGGAGTCATTGATAATACGATAGCTACTTGCGTATTAAGCATTTTATCATTTGCACTAGCATCACCAATTTTATCAGAAAATTTTGACATGCCAGGAATCATACTCATCATGCTACCAAATCCACCTAATTTTTTGATGGTTTTGATTTGTGATATATAGTCATCAAGGTCAAATTTACCTTTTTTTAGCCTTGCTGCAGTTTTTTCAGCCTCTTTTTGATCGATGACACTAGCAGCTTTTTCAACTAAAGAAACTATATCTCCCATGTCTAGAATGCGAGAAGCAATGCGCTTAGCATCAAATTCTTCAAAATCAGCAGGCTTTTCCCCGGTGCTTAGGAATTTTATTGGTTTTCCAGTTACATGACGTACGCTTAAAGCGGCTCCACCACGTGAATCACCATCAATTCTAGAAAGTATAACCCCAGTAATTGTTAGTTTTTCATCAAAAGTGCTAGCAACAGTAATTGCATCTTGTCCAATCATAGAGTCTATAACTAACAAAGTTTCCGTCGGGGTAATCATTTGTTTGATAGTTGAAACTTCGCTAATCATTTCTTCGTCTATATGCAAGCGACCTGCACTATCGTAAATAACGATATCGTATCCGGATAATTTAGCTTCTTTTAAAGACCTGTTTGTAATTTCCAGAGGCTTCTGTCCTTTAACTATTTCAAGGGCGTCAACCCCTATATCATTTGCTAAAACTTGTAATTGATCTTGTGCAGCTGGTCTGTATGTATCCAAAGATACCAACAAGACTTTTTTATTTTGTTTTTTCAGCCTTAATGCTAGCTTAGCACTGGCTGTAGTTTTACCGCTACCCTGTAGGCCAACTATCAAGATGTTTACAGGTGGAGTGCTATTGAGGTTGAGTTTTGCTTCAGTCTCATCAGGAGCTAATAGATTGACTATTTCATCATTAATAATCTTTATGATCATTTGAGCTGGAGATATTGATTTAACAATTTCCTGCCCTTTGGCTTTTTCTTTGACGCTAGAAATAAATTCACGCACTACCGGTAAGGCAACATCAGCCTCGAGTAAGGCAATACGTATGTCGCGCATTGATGCGTCAATTTGGCTTTCGGTTAGAGCACCAGTGCTTTTGATTTTATCAAAAATCCTGGTAAGATTCTGTGTTAGTGTTTGAAACATATTATTTTTAGCGGTATATTTATAGTCTAGCAGGATATGCGAAAATAATGATAAATTCAAGTGATACCTATGATAAGCATCGATCCGAAGATACAAGGTGTTTCAAGCGCCTCTAAATTAAAAAAACTTTCAAAAAAAGATCAGGATAAAACTATTAGGTTCTCTACAGAAAAAAAGACTCAAAGTGCCAGCTCCGGAGAATCTTCAACAGGGGTTGCAGATATTAGTGGTATGTTATTTTTACAAGAAATTGACCAATACGCTGAAGATCGTCAAAATCTTGAAGAATTTAGCAAAAAAGCTTTTAATACGTTGAAAAACTTACAACTAGATCTTCTGTATGGGAAAATAGAAAGTAGACATTTGCATAATTTAAAAGACGCATTAACAAGTAATAAATTTGTTCTTAATACCCCTGAGCTCGCAGCTATATCAGAGGAAATTAAGTTACGCATAGAAGTTGAAGTAGCTAAAATTGAAGCGCATAAATCTAATTAGTGTCTGAACGAAAAGGCTTCAACCATATACATTAATTGACCTACAGGTCATATTAATACTCTGAGTTTTGAATCAAATATGTTATAATTGAGG
>Ga0209532_1003261_pt1 | contig 10863 bp, 5 predicted proteins | sample COG_02_FD_184746 | JGI IMG/M metagenome (GOLD analysis project Ga0209532, IMG submission 184746) | Pelagic Microbial community sample from North Sea - COGITO 998_met_02 (SPAdes) (version 2) | ecosystem: Environmental > Aquatic > Marine > Neritic zone/Coastal water | place: Helgoland, sampling... | reverse complement strand
ATCGAGCAAGGAACGGCTTTGATGCAGCAGTTGTTCAGACCAGTTCATATTGGATCGATAATGGGCCGATAAGAGCGCCACCCGCACCAGTTCATGCGGCTGCTGGGCCAATAGATCGCGCAACACGATAAAGTTGCCCAAGGATTTGGACATCTTCTCGCCTTCGATATCGAGCATCGCATTGTGCACCCAGTAGCGGGCATAGGCACCGGGTTGATCGGTGCAGCAGACCCCCTGGGCGAGTTCGTTTTCATGATGCGGAAAGAGCAGGTCGGTGCCGCCGCCGTGGATATCGATGGTCTCACCCAGATGCTTGTGGATCATCGCGGTGCATTCGATGTGCCAGCCTGGTCGTCCGCGGCCCCAGGGGCTGGGCCAACCGGGTTGGTCATCGGTTGACGGCTTCCAGAGCACAAAGTCCATCGGATTGCGTTTGTAATTGGCGATGTCGACGCGTGCACCGGCAATCATATCGTCGGTGTTGCGCTTCGACAACTTGCCATAGTCGGCCAATGAATCGACCGCAAACAGGGCGTGGCCCTCTGCCGCATAGGCATGTCCGCGCTCGATCAAGGTGTTGATCGTGGTGATGATTTCACTGATGTGTTCGGTTGCCTTGGGCACGATGGTCGGCACCAGGTTGCCCAGGGCCACCATGTCTTCATCATAGGCGCTAATAAAGCGCTCGGTGATCACGGAGATATCAACGCCCTGGGCCGCAGCCGCGGCATTGATCTTGTCATCGACATCGGTAAAGTTACGCGCATACACCACCTTGGGGTAGAGCTGCTGCAGGGTGCGAAACAACAGATCGTAGACCACGGCCGAGCGGCCGTTGCCGATATGGATATAGTTGTAAACGGTGGGGCCACAGACATACATGGTGACCTGCTCGGCGTCGAGGGGTGAAAAGGCTTCCTTTTTGCCGGTCATACTGTTCTGTAATACCAGGGACATGTGCTTTCCATCGATGGAGGTAATCAGCGCGCAGTATACCTCGGGCGAACGGGTCAGGCTAACGGCATCTTAGTGGTTCGACGCGATGGCACCCTTCTGCACACCCTCGAATGCCTTAACGCGCCAGTGATCCTCTGGCGCTTCCTGCTGCAGGGCATTGGCAATATGGCTGGCGATCAGCTCAACGGTACTGTCCGTGGCCATCAGGTAACACTGGTCGGGATTCAACCAGACATCAAAGCGGCCCTGCTCGGCGTCATAGCCGATGTGTTGCAGATGCCTATGGCTAGATGGCATCTGGTCTTCGGCCGTTACCAAGTAGATATCGGCAAAGCGTTTGGCCCATTCCTGTTCACTCTCTATATCACGCTTATGGTTGCGATAGATCTCGATCCGCGAGCGATGACCGTGGCAAATGCGTTGGCAATCGCCCTGATGCTTCTTAAGGCCATGCGAGTAGTGATAAAAATCACCCGCAATCTCCTCAGTGCGCAATTGCAGCGATACCTGACGCACATTGGCGGGGACTAGGGTATTGAGATGGGATTCCAGCAACGGTCGGGCCGAGTCGATGGTCACCTTATCGCTGTCGACAATAAATACCGCCTCACGAGGGCTCTGGTAAACAAAGGCGAGCTCGCCGTCGGGTCGACGATACTCAATGTGTATCTGATTGCCGTCCGCGAGCGTCTCAATAGTCAGGCCAGGCAGGTGCTCCGGCACTACTAGCGTATGGTCCATGCCACTATCGAGCGCCGCCTTGAGCATTTTTTTCACATGGCCAAAGTCGAACACCATACCTTCGTCGTTGAGTTCACCGACCAGCTCGACATCGACGATCCAGCTTTCGCCGACCACGCCGCGTTGCGGGTGAAAGTAACTGAAATCGATGACGGTGAGATTGTTAACAAACAGGCGATTCATGGTGAAGGCTCACTCCGGCGGTAAGGGGTTCGATAGCAAACTAGGCGGGCCTAGTATAGACGGCGGAGGAGTCTAACAGAAAATAGCTTTTGCACTAAGCCCGCGCAGGGGAAATTGACTACTGATGCCATTGTTCGTATTAACAATGTGACCTGATTGCCGCCCTGAACCGAGCATTGGCCACTGGGTCGACATCAGATGAACGACACCGCCATCATCGGAATAATCGAGACGGCCAGAATCAAGCCCATGGTGACATTGAAAATGCGCTGTTGACGGTCGTTTTTGAGCAGCCGTTGGAGCGCACTGCCGGCGAATAACCAACTGCCGACGCAGACCAGGCCGGCCAGCATAAAGGTGATGGCGATGGTCAAGACCTGCGGCAACAGCGCCACATCGTCCACAGTGAAGGCGGCGATGGCACCAATGCTCATAACCCAGGCCTTGGGATTGACCCACTGGAAGAGGACACCCTGGATATAGGTCAGGGGTTTGGCCGTTGTGCGAGTATCTCCGGAGACTCGGGTTAGGGCAATTTTGGCCGCCAGATAGAGCAGATAGGTCGCGCCAATAATTTTGATCAGGGTGTAAGACATCGGCCATTGCGCAAAAATGCGGTCCAAACCGAGACCGAGGACCAGCATCATCACCGGCACCCCGGAAATAATGCCCAACCAATGGGGTATAGAGCGTTGCACGCCAAAGTTTAAGCCGGAAGACAGGATCATCAGGTTGTTGGGTCCGGGTGTGCCGGTGGACGCCACGGCAAACAGCAATAAGGCGATGCTAAAGCTCATCACTGAGCTGCCCGAGCAGAACCGTGTATTGGTAGGGTGGCAAGGGTAGTCATGTAGCGTTCTCGCTATCTTGGGGTGCGCGAATGAAGCCTAAGTCGGCGTTGTTCGGATGCTGATATACAAGACGAGTATATTGACCAGTACCCATAAAGACCATAGCAATCATGCACAGACGTGTCCCAAGCCAGCAGCAATTGAAGACGGGATGTTAGGCCAGTGACTGCTCGACGTCCCCTTTGGCGGATGATAATTGAGGGTGAATTAGTATGCACCCACCAAAGAGGTAGCCCGACACACTCATCAATAAGCATTATTGTCTAAATGACTATAGTAAAAAACGGCCTTTTTTTTTATAATAAATGAATTATTTTAAAACTTTTCCGATTTAAAAAGTTACAAACTTTTGCAGTGACTCTGTGCCTATAGTCAAAAGGGTTACTTAAAAATATAACCGCATCGTTTATCTTTTTTACGTTTAAAAATTAATTCTATATGAGAAGGCCGGCACGCCGGGCGTTTAGGGATTTCAGGGTGGCAGTATATTTTACCTGGCCAATATGGGTATAACCGTTAATGGCCCAGGATGCTGTCTTTTAGCGCATGTAATTAAATTAATGAAGCGCAGAAATTTTTTCAATCCTAATCATAAAATAGACTCCAATGGTCATGGTCAATATGATGATAAAAGTATTTATTCGATATTAATATAAATAAAAGTATTACTGATAGAATTTTAAGTTAAGGAGGTATATTGTGCACAACAGCTGACCAGAATATGTAAATAGAGCAAGAGCGTTATCTTGTTCATACTTTGAAGTTAATAAGGCCCGAACATCGGCCCTTACGTCAATGTTACCTCAGAGGAGAGTCTGGCAAAGGCTCTCTGACCATACTCATCCCAAAAGCCTTCAAAAACGGACAGGATTTAAGGAAAGGCGTCCAGCTCTTGAAGTAGGCTTAGGATCGACGAATTTAGGCAATAGGTCGGCATGCACTTGTAAAGTGAAAGTAGTCGACAGATGCGCCACATCTTGCGAGTAGCCCAATTTTGTGACCAGGTAAAAGCTGCTAACTGGGCTTTTGATTGTTTGCCTGCGTGCTATTTACGACAAATCCCCAGCTAGGATTGTAATGTGCAGAAATAATGAAGGGATTCCGACCAAACACGTTCTCGTTCCAAATAAGGCGCCAACATGAACACTAAATTGACAACTGTTATCTTATGCAGCCTATTAATCACCGCAACATGGGCGGCAGCAGACGAATATTCATTCGAACAGTTTCTTTTTAAAGATCATTCTGTCTGGTCCGGCGGTGCAGTGGCCATATCAGCGGGCGCAACAATTTCAAATGCAATCGGTGCCGCCGGCGCAGTTTCGGTGGGCGCATGGGCAGAGACTGCCAGGATAACCTCGTCCGCCGCGGTTGACGTAGCCGCTTACGCTAATACCGGCGATCTGGTAGCAGGTGCCGCCGCTGCTACAGGTCAAGGGTCTGTGGTGAGCAGTATTTCGTCTGGCAGCGCTGTATCCATCGGCGCAGCATCTTCGGTTGGGGCGTTCGGTGGCCCCTATGGACCGGTATTTTCCGAGGCCGCCACGGTAGTGGGTGCGGGTGCGTTTGTGGGGAATATCTATGCCGGAGCAGCGGTCACCCTAGGCGCGGGTTCTCAAACAGCGCAGGTCTATGCCGGTGCTGCGATAACGGGAAGCGGATCGGAGGCTTCTTTTGCCTATACCGATACTATCAGCGCTCGGCCGGCGATTGTCTTTACCGATGGGCAAGACGGTATAGCGAATATAATCGATGCTCAAGCCGTATTATTTCAGCTTACCCCCAATGAAATACTAGGCGCCGTGGCTATGGGCGGAGCAGTTTATCGGCCCGGTGTCTATCAGGGCACTGCTGCTACCGTTGCTGCGGATTCGGTTGTGACCTTCGATGCTGAAAATTCAACTCAGGTTCAATTTTGGATTATTAACCTTAGCTCCGCATTGACCGTGGCCGCAGGCAGTGAATTTAAAATAATCAACGTTGGCAGCGGTGGTGCTGTGGTCATTTGGAATATAGGTGGTGCGCTGACTCTGGGTGCGGGGTCATCCTTCATTGGTACTGCTTTTATTAATGGCGCGGTCACCGGAGCGGGAGCCGCCGTTTGCGGGAACTTATGGGCCACTGCGGCCATTGCTATTGGCTCCGTGACATCTGAGTCGGGCGGACTGAATTGCGCCGTCGATGTGAACGAGATTGGCATCTACAACGGCATTGCCACCTATAGCGGCTATATGGGCCAAGCGAGCACGGAAGCCCTCGCAGAAGCTGAGGCCTTGGCGCTGGCTGAAGCAGAAGCTTTAGCAGAAGCGCAGGCCTTGGCGGAGCAAGCACTGGCGGAGAGTCTAGCGGTAACGTTGGCCCAGGCTCAGGCGGAAGCGCTCGCTCAGGTTCAGGCCGATCAAGCACGTTTGGCAGCCGAAGCGCTGGCTCAGGCCTTGGCTGATGAAGCATTGGCTCTGGCGCAATCGGAGAAGATTATCGCGCAGCAAGCCCTAGCCTTGGCGCAGTCCGAAAAAGCCTCTGCGGAGCAAGCGTTGGTTCAGGCGCAGTCTGAAAAAGCGGTAGCGGAGCAAGCTTTGGCGCAAGCCTTGGCGACAACCGTTTTGGCACAGCAGGGCTTGGCAGATGCAGAGTCTGAACTTCTCGTGCAGGCCGCACAGGCCCTGTTAGAGGCAGAGCTGCTGGCACAGTCAGGGGCCGAGATTCTGGCCATAGCCGATCAAGCGCTGGCGCAGGCTCAAGCAGAGAAGGCAGAGGCGGATACGCTGACGCAATCGCAATGGGTGACGCTAGCCTTGGCAAACCAGGCGCTGGCAGCTGCGCAAAGCCAAGCTCGAACTCTGGCCCTAGTGCATGCCCAAGCTTTAAAGGAGCACCAAACGGAAACCTTGGCGCAGGCGGATGCACTAGAAGCGGCGCAGGCGGAGATTTTGGCCCAAGCAGAGACATTAACGTCAGCCGAGGCTGAGGCCGAGTCCCAGTTGGCGCTATTGGCGGTGGCCCAGGCGGAGATTCTGGCCCAAACGGATAGTTTGGCGTTAGTCGAGGCGAACGCCTTGGCTGGAGCTGAGGCAACTGCATTGGTGCACGCACAGACTTTGGCATTGGCGCAGGCTGATATGCAAGCGCAGGCCGAGACTCTGGCGCAAGTCGAGTCTGAGATCCTGGCACAGGCCGATATTTTGGCCCAAGCCCAGGCAAATATGGCGCAGGCGCAGGCGCTCGCGCAGACGCAAGCGGAGACAGTAGCGCAGGCTGAAGAGGCGTTGAGCGCGGCCAGAGCATTGGCGCTGGAACAGGCCGAGACCGCGGCTCAAGCTGAAATTTTGGCACAAGCGGCTATAACAGCGCAGGTAGAAAATCTAGCCCTAGCGGAGGCGGAAATCCTCGCACAGGCGGAGAGGGCATTAGCCCAAGCGGAGTCCCTGGCTCAGGCTGAAGCTGAGATACTGGCGCAGGTAGAGCAGGCGTTGGTGGAAGCGGAGACGCTGGCGCTGGCCCAAGCTAAAATTTTGGCACAGGCGGAACAGGCGCTAACGCAAGCAGATATTCTTGCGCTCGCCGAGGCGCAAATTCTGGCGCAGTCGGAATCTCTAGCACAAGCCGAGACTGAAATCCTGGCGCAGGTGAACAGAGAGCTGGCCCAGGCCGAAATTCTAAACCTGGCCGAAGCGGAGACTCTAGCGCAGGCGGAGATTCTAGCGCAGGCGCAGCAAGCCCTTGCCGACGCTCAGACCGAGGCGCTGACCGAGGCGCAAATTTTGGCGCAGGCTCAACAGGCCTTGACGCAAGCGCAAACGGCTCAGGCGCAGGCTCAGGCATTAGCCGTAATTCAGGCTGAAAGGTTAGCAGCGACACAGGCGGAAACTCTCGAGCAAGCGGAAACTGAGATTCTGGTGCTGGCGGAATTTATAGGGCGGGCAGAAGCTGAAATTATAGCCCAGGCGGAAATTCTAGCGCTAGCCGAAATCGAGACTCAAGCCCAGGCAGGCATATTGGCGCTGGCTGAACAAGCCTTAACCCTGGCCCAAGCAGCTCAAGCGCAGACTGAGGCGCGCGCGCAGACTCAGGCTGAGACACTAATCTTGGCTGAGGCAGAGATTGCAACGCAGGCTCAGAATGCCCTGACCCAGGCTGAGAGATTGGCGCAAGCAGAACAAGCCGTAACGCGGGCCCAAGTCGCGCAAGTCCGAGCCGAGGCCCTTGAACAGGCTGAAACGGCGCTATTGAGCGAAGCCGAGCAAGCTCTAACGCTTGCTCAAGCTGCGCAGGCGAATGCGGAAGCCCGAGTGTTGACTCAAGCAGCAACGCTAACCTTGGCAGAAGCGGAAATTGTAACTCAAGCTCAGGATGCACTGGCACAGGCTGAAATATTAACACTGGCCGAAGATGAGATCATCGCGCAGGCTGAAATTCTAGCTCTGGCCGAAGCCGAGATTCAAGCCCAGGCAAGGATATTCGCGCAAGCAGAGCAAGCCCTAACGCTAGCCCAAACTGCTCAGGCGAATGCGGAAGCCCGAGTGGTGGCTCAAGCCGAGACGCTAACTCTGGCAGAAGCGGAAATTGTAACGCAGGCACAGAACGCTGTGACCCAGGCGGACGTTTTAGCGCTGGCCCAGAGTGAGATTTCAGCGCAGGCCGAGATTCTCGCGCAGGCCGAAACGGAGACTCAAGTCCAGGCCGAGATATTGGCGCAAGCCGAACAGGCTTTAACGCGGGCCCAAGCTGCGCAGTCGCAGTCGGAAGCGCGAGCGCTGACCCAGGCCGAGACGCTATCTCGGGCAGAATCTGAGATTGTAACGCAGGCACAGAACGCTGTGACCCAGGCGGACGTTTTAGCGCTGGCCCAGAGTGAGATTTTAGCGCAGGCCGATATTCTCGCGCAGGCCGAAACGGAGACTCAAGTCCAGGCCGAGATATTGGCGCAAGCCGAACAGGCTTTAACGCGGGCCCAAGCTGCGCAGGCGCAGTCGGAAGCGCGAGCGCTGACCCAGGCCGAGACGCTATCTCGGGCAGAATCTGAGATTGTAACGCAGGCACAGAACGCTGTGACCCAGGCGGACGTTTTAGCGCTGGCCCAGAGTGAGATTTTAGCGCAGGCCGATATTCTCGCGCAGGCCGAAACGGAGACTCAAGTCCAGGCCGAGATATTGGCGCAAGCCGAACAGGCTTTAACGCGGGCCCAAGCTGCGCAGGCGCAGTCGGAAGCGCGAGCGCTGACCCAGGCCGAGACGCTAACTCTGGCAGAAGCGGAAATTGTAACGCAGTCTGAAATTGCCCTCAGCCAGGCGGCAATTCTTGCGCAGGCCCAGAGTGAGATTTTAGCGCAGGCGGAAATGTTGGTGTTAGCCGAAACGAAGATTCAGGCCCATGCAAAGACGCGAGCGCTAGAGGAAGATTCTCGGGCGCTGGCGGTGATAGAAGCACGCGCACTGGCTGACGCTGAGGCGGAGATTATAGCGCAGGCAGAAGTTTTGACGCAGGCGGAGGAGGCTTTGGTAATAGCTCAAGAGGCGCTGGCACTGGCTCAGACTGAGAAGGCGCTGGCTGATACGCAGTCGTTAGAGTGGACCGCAACACTAGCCGAAGCGCAGACGCTAAATGATGAGAAAACATTAGCGTTGGTTAACGCGAAGAAGCTCGCCCTGGCCGAGGCGGAGACCTTGGCGCAGGCGCAGGCAGAGATCCTCGCGCTGGCGGAACAGGTGCTGGCCGAAGCGGAAACGTTGGCGCAGGTTGAGAGATCACTGTCTCTGGCGAAGTCAGACAAGTTACAGTCGGAGGCCCAGGCTGAGAAGCTGGCCCTAGCCGAGGCGCAGACACTGGCCCAGACGGTGCAGGCCTTAGTTGAGGCCAAGTCGCTGGCGGAAACGCAGACGCAGGCATTGGCGCAGGCGCAGGCACAGTCGGAGACTGAGGCCCTTACGCTGGCGCTGGCCGAGAATAGTTTGGCGCAGGCGCAGGCGCAGGCTTTAACCCAGGCGGATATTCTGGCCGAGGCTGAGACGCAAGCCGTAACCCAAGCTGAGATCCTGGCAGAGGCCGAGCAGGCGTTGATTGCGGCGGAGACGCTGGCTTATACACAGGCGGAGACGCTGCTCCAAGTCGAGAGCGAACTCGCGGAGGCAAATGCATTAGTGGAAGCGCAAGCAGAAGCCGAAACGCAGGCGCAGGCGCAGGCCGAAATTCTCGCCCAGGCGGAGCTGCTTGCCAGGGCCGAGGCGGAGAATTTGGCGCAGGCCGAGCAAGCATTGGCGGACGCAGAAGCCCAAGCTTTGGCCGAGGCCCTAGCCTTAGCCGAGGCCGAACAAGTGCTAGCAGCTTCTGAGTCGGAGAAGGCGTTGGCCGAGTCGGAGACCAGGGCCCAAGCGGAAATGCTCGCGCAATCTGAGGAATTGGCACTGGCCCAGGCAGATATTTTAGCCCAAGCAGAGCAAGCTCTGGCCCAGAGCGAGGCCCTGGCCGAGGCTCAAACAGAGAAACTGGCCCAGGCGGAGCAGGCTCTGGCCCAGGCGCTGGCGGAGATGGCACAATTGCAACAGGCACTGTCCCAAGCGCAGACTGAGCCAGAGAAGCTGGCGCAGGCTGAACTTTTAACGCAGGCGGAGCAGGCCTTGGCATTGGCCCAAGCGGATAAGGGCCAAGCAGAACAGGCACTGGCACGGGCTAAGACTGAGCAGGCCGAGGCCGAGGCTCAAGCCTTGACGCATGCGGAGACGCTGGCGGACGCGAAGACATTAGCACTGGCTGAGGCTGAAAAATTGGCGCAGACCGAGCAAGCGTTGGCGCAGGCGCAGGCGCAGAACGAGGCGGCAGCGACACAGGCAGAATCACAAGCTGAGACGTTGGCGCAGACGGAAAACGCATTGGTAGCTGCTGAAACGCAGGCCCAAGATCAGGCGGAGCTGTTAGCGCAGGCGGAGACCCTGGCGCAGGCCGAAGAGGAAGCTCTGGCGCAAGCGGAGATCGCGTTAGCGGAGGCGGATATGCTAGCCCAGGCAGAAAAATCGTTGGCCGAAGCCGAGGCACAGATTCTGGCGCAAGCGGAGACGCTAGCGCTGTTCCAGGCGGAACTGCTCGCACAAGCCCAGATTCTGACGCAGGCCGAGGCAAAGATTTTAACGCAGGCTGATACCTTGGCCCAGGCCGAGCTCTTGGGGCTTGGGGATGGCCAAGACGATTCGCCTGTAACGGAAGATGCATTGGCGACACCAGCACTCGTCAACGAACCAAGCGACTAGGTTGACCCTATATGGCCGTCGTTAGTCCAGGCGGCCATTAACAGGGCGAAAACTCCATCAATTGCAGTTCGCATAGGTCGACTCATTGATGGTGCAGCCCCTACTCATTAACACAATAAGACGACATTGGTCGCTATGCCCCTTCCTAGTTAGACCCCCTCACGCGTTGCAGCCTTGGTCAAATTCAGTTTTAGCTTGCGCTCACCCTCTGGAATGGCAGAATCAATCGTCATCATCTGTCATTGTTCCGTACCATGGCTCCGAAAGCTAAGCATTAATGAAGGTCCCAGCATGAGTACCAAACTGATTACCCGAGCCGGCCATGTGCAATTGCAGGCGGAATTGCATCAGCTGTGGAAAGTCGAACGACCCGATGTCACTCTTAAAGTGACCTGGGCTGCCAGTCTGGGCGACCGCAGCGAAAACGCCGACTACCAATACAACAAGAAACGCCTGCGCGAGATCGATCGACGGGTGCGCTACCTAACCAAGAGCTTGGAGCTGTTGCGTATTGTCGACTACGTTCCGGAACAGGAGGGTCGGGTTTTTTTCGGTGCTTGGGTGCAGGTTGAGAATGAGGCCGGCGAGCAGCTACGTTTTCGCGTGGTCGGGTACGATGAGATTTTTGGCCGTAAAGACTATATCTCGATCGACAGCCCAATGGCCCGGGCGTTGCTGAAAAAACAGGTCGATGATGAGGTACCTGTGGTTACCGGCGCGGGTACCGTAACCTGGTTGATCAACGCCATTGAGTACGACAAATTGTCGAATCCCGCCTAGCCCTTCTCACGCTTACCGCGCACTATCTCGCGCACCACAAAACGATTCGGGTTGAGCTGGTCGGCCACGCTCTGCTGCACCGGATAGGGTTCCCCGGCGATCATGGCAGA
>Ga0209532_1003259_pt1 | contig 10864 bp, 7 predicted proteins | sample COG_02_FD_184746 | JGI IMG/M metagenome (GOLD analysis project Ga0209532, IMG submission 184746) | Pelagic Microbial community sample from North Sea - COGITO 998_met_02 (SPAdes) (version 2) | ecosystem: Environmental > Aquatic > Marine > Neritic zone/Coastal water | place: Helgoland, sampling... | reverse complement strand
GTCTCTGCCTTCTCTTTCTCTCTTACTCCCGTCTGCAGTTGTTTGTAAGTCGGTCTGAGTTGGTCTATTTAATATACGCCTCTGATTAAAAGTGTCAACACCTTTTAATGAAAAAGTTTAAGTTTTTTATATTATTTGTTAAAACAATTTAAAAATCTGTTCTGAATGAACGACATCAGCATACTTTAATTGCAAGTCAGATAAGTTTGCTCTGTGCGCATTTAAATCTCTATCCCCAACACAGTCCTCGGCTACTATGGTGAGGAAATTATTTTGCAAAGAATCTAACGCTGTGGCACGCACGCAGCCACTAGTTGTGACACCAGATACCACAACTGAGTCTATATTCATTTGACGAAGGTCGTCAGCTAAATTAGTCCCAAAGAAAGAGCTCGCAAATTTCTTTTCAATTAAGATGTCTTCTGAATCAGGGGATAGCTCTGCAAGAAATGATGTTTCCTCAGAACCAGGCTTTAAAATATTTAATGCTGGAATCTTAGATCTAAAAACACTTGCTTCAGATATGTCTCTATAAATAGTTGTTGTAAAAATTACAGGTAAATTCATTTCTCGGAATCTATTAACTAATGAGATATTGGCATGAATCAATTCGTCACACTTAAAGCCTAGCGGGGATGAAGGATCAATAAAACCTCGACACATATCAACTACCACTAAAGCAGGTGCACTACCCAGCCCTGTAGAGTTAGATGCGAGGGTGCTCAAAGTTATTGTTTTAAAAAAGTTGGGGATATGGGTGGCTCTAGATGCGTCTCTTCTAAACATCTAGCCTTAATTTCTTCAATGGTTCCACCAAAATTAAACATCTCATCTGGAATCGTATCTTTTGACATCTCCGCTCGCAGTTCATCAGTTTTAGATTGGTCGACAGACAGGTCATCATTGAGAACGACACCATACCTTTTTGCTCCTTCTGCTGAGACAAGTTTTTTATCAACATCTGAGGCAACAATGGCAGGATCTCTTTGTAGCGGATCTCCCCAACCGCCTCCACCCCAGGTATTAAAATAAAGTAGGTCACCTTTATTTACTTTTACGCCTTCGCACTTGGCTGGAATATATTCCTTGGTTCCATCTGATCTCACAAGCAGTTTGGTAGAGCGTTGACCAGGCTTGCCCCCATTGACTCCCCAAGGATATGTTAACCATCTATCATCATGGATTCCAATATGGCCATCAACCAAGAATCGATAAGCTACAGAAAGACCGTTACCACCTCTGTGCAGGCCAGCGCCGCCTGAATCTACAATAAATTCATAAGTTTCTACTCTCAAAGGAAAATATGCCTCAACAAATTCATTAGGAACATTCGTGAAAGATGGCCACAATGAATGTCCATCTGGACCATCACCAATAGGTCTCCCAGGAACCCCGCCAAAACCTATTTGAAATAGTTGGAACCAGTCTCCTTTGTCATCGTAACCAGAAAAAAATAAGTGAGGTGAGTCAGAAAATCCAGCAGCATTTAGCATCTCATTTGGAGCACCCATTCCTAAGAGTGCGCCCAGCACATCAAAAATTCTACCCAAAGCGTGAGTTCTTCCTGAAAGCGCAGCCGGATAATTTGGTTTTAAAAGAGTTCCTTGGGGAATTCTAACGTCCACTAATTCATAGAAACCATCATTAAAAACAATTTGTGGGTCGACAACATTAATAGTAAAAGAGCCAAAGAACATCTTGAACATGTCCTCATTAAGATAAAAATTTACTGAGCTTTGTGCCTGAGGGTCTGTCCCCTCAAAATCAAAAATAGCCTTATCTCCCTCTCGCCACATTTTGCAATGAATTTTGTAAGGGCCCATGCCCATGCCATCATCACAAATATAGTCTGAAAATTCTCTAGGCTCCTCTGGAATAAACATAGAAATAATATGCTTCATAGCATCATAATTTCTTTGAAGCATAATCTTCATAGTGGAGCAAAATACATCATCGCCAAATCGATCTGCTATTTCATTGCATCTTTTACCTGCTGTGTTGCAAGCTGCAACCAGAGCATTTAAATCAAACCGATTCCACTGAGAGGTTCTTACATTGTGTAAAATAAGCTCTAGTATATCTTCCTGTAACTCGCCTTTTTTGTATAACTTAATTGGCGGGATTCTGATCCCTTCTTGAAAAATTGTGGTTGCTTCTGTTGGTATAGAGCCTGGAACCATGCCACCATTATCAGACATATGTCCAAACATGGCAGACCATGCAATGTGCCTGCCTTCTCTAAAAATTGGTTTCAAAACCATCCAGTCTGGCAGATGTGATACAGCTGCATTACACATATAAGGATCATTGGTTAGGATGATATCGCCTTCCTCTATTTCTTCGTCATAAGCTTCTGTAAAACCATGAATGAATGAGCCGAATTGCCCCACAACCATTTTTCCATCTTTATTAGCAATCATGGGAAAGCAATCGCCTTGCTCTCTGATGCCCGGAGATAATGCCGTGCGACTGACCAATGCGTCCATTTCCTCCCTAGCGTTCTTTAAAGCATTCTCTATTAGATCAACTGTAATGCCGTCGACATCAATGATATTTAGCGGGGACTCGTTCGTTTCAATAATTCGTGCTGACATATTATTTTTTTGGATTAATAATTAGATTTCCAACCTGATCAACAGCTGCCTCATAACCCGGCAAAATAACGCTGGTTGAATCCATTTCAGAGACAATAGCTGGACCTGGTATTACCAGCTTTGCATGCAGTTTTGTCCGATCATATATTCTTGCATCATGCCATTGGGCTTCATGATAAAAACGTGAATCTTGGATCACAGCATCATCAAGCGAACCCGTAAAATCATTATTTGCTAAAGACTTAATTGTGGATTGCTGAACCTTCACAATTGCACGGATCATTAAAATTTCATGTCCATCATTTAGCTTAAAAGTGAATAGTTGGTAATGCTCATTATCAAATGCATCAGTGATCAACTGAATGCCTTTATTCTTATACTCCTTCTCATCAAACTCTACGGTGATTTGAAAAGCTTGGCCGGCATATCTGACGTCAGCTTGATAGGTCACATCCAGGTTTGCATCAATGACACCATCCTTTAAAAGCGACTCAGATGCTTTGGCTTTAAGCTCGCTCAAATCATCTAAGAATTTATCTGTCGTTATGTCCTGTGCCATAGCCAGGTATGATCTGGATGATTCATCCTGAATTTGAGTTGTGGCATCTCCATAGGCGCAGAGCACGCCAGGTCCTGGCGGAATAATGACAGGAAATGAATTGGACAAGATACCAAGAGCATTAGCATGAAGCGGTCCAGCACCTCCAAATCCTACCAAAGCAAAATCCCTGGGATCAAAACCTTGTTCCACAGAAACCAATCTTAAGGCTCCGAACATCGATTCATTTACAATTCTTATAATGCCTTCTGCTGCCTCCATTAAATCTATACCAATACCATCGGCAATAGTTTGAACGGCTTTTTCAGCAGCCTCTTTGTTAATAACCATATCTCCACCAAGCTGGACATCACTTGGAAGTAAACCCAATACAATATTTGCATCACAAACTGTGGGTTGCTGCCCTCCTTTCATGTAAGCAGCCGGTCCAGGAACCGCTCCAGCAGATTCTGGGCCAACTCTAAGAGCTTTGGTAAGCTCAGGTACAAATGCAATAGAGCCGCCTCCAGCTCCAACAGTTCTGACATCTACGGATGGTGCTTTTACCCTAACGTCACCAACCAAGGTTTCTCTTCTAATTTTAGCTTTAGAATTTTGAATTAAGGCCACATCTGTAGAGGTACCTCCCATATCAAAAGTAAGAATATTTTCAAACCCTGCTTGATTACAAAAATGAATGGCGCCAGCAACTCCGCCAGCAGGGCCAGACATCAAATGATTAACAGGGGATTCTCCGGTAGAGCGGCTGGAGGCAAGGCCTCCATCAGATCTCAGGATAGATAATTGCACATCACTGCCCAGTGATTTCTCAAGGTTTAACTGAAGATTATTAACATAGCTAGATACTTGAGGTCTTACATATGAATTAAGAACTGTTGTTTCTGCTCTTTCATACTCTTGCATTTCAGGTATCACTTCGCTTGAAATCGAGATTGGAATATCTGTAAATATCTCACTGGCAATTTTTGCAGCAAGTACTTCGTTATGATTGTTTATGTATGAATTTACAAAGCTAATGGTTAAAGCTTCAACCTCGCCTTTTGCTTTAAGCAGAACTAGTTGATCTCTTAAGTGAGCTTCATCAAGGGGTGTAGATATTTCACCAGAAGCATCCGTTCTTTCCTTAATACCATAAGTTAATTCAAGCGGAGCAAGCAAAGGACCTTTCACAAAACTAACCCATCCTCCCAGACCGCCTGGACAGAATGAGCGTGCAACCTGTAACACGCTTTCATACCCAAAAGTTGTTAGCAAGCCAACCTTGGCACCGTTGCCAGTTAAGACAGCATTTGTTGCAACGGTAGTGCCATGCATAACCAATTTGATGTTTTTTGGGTCAACGCCAGATTGATCACAAATTCTTGCAACCCCATTGAGCACACCTATTGAGGAGTCCTCTGGGGTGGAGGGAACTTTTGCTGTATGAGTCGATCCATCCGATTCATTTATTAATAAAAAATCAGTGAATGTTCCACCTACATCAACGCCTAATCTATATGACATAACAAATTAAACCTTTGATTAAAAATTATATTTTAAGTCTAAACCATATGTGGCAAAAGGTGCTTGATGTATAAAAGATCCACCAAATTCTGGTGCTGGAATTACCTCAGCAAGATACTCTTCATCTCCAATGTTTCTACCCCATAGAGTTAAGCTAAGTTTTTCGCCCACAAGAGAGGCTCTGAGATCTATCAATGTGTATGCATCGCGAGCAGACTTGCTCATATCTGAATCAACAGGGAATCCAAGCAAGGCACCCCAAACTGCAGGCTGCTTATTATCTTGAACGGTATGGAACCATGTTTCACCGACTTCCATGTAGTCCAATCTAACTATAAGATCGTAGTTAGCAGAGAAGGCAGTTTCATACTGCATGCCTAAGTTATAGGTATGCTCAGGAGCTAAAGGTGCATTATTGCCGACTGTACCAGGTCTATGAGTATTCTTCTTGATTTCACCATCTGTGAATCCAACTCCACCATCAAGCCTTAAATTATCTGTAATAGCATATTTAAAGTCTAGCTCTGAGCCACTAATATCCAGCTCATCAATAGAGGTCACTACCCTCAATAAACCCCATGGTCCTGCAAAAAATTCAAAGAATTGATTGTTATCAACCTGAGTTTGAAATAGAGCGCCATTAACAGCCAATCTGCCATCTAAGTATCTTCCCTTAAAACCAACCTCAAATGATTTAGAAACCTCTTTTTTATAGGTATCTGACACACCCAAGCCTGCGTTAACAGGGATGTTCAACTGAGAATTAATTAATGCAGCACTACCAGAAGAGTTGAACCCACCGGATCTAAAGCCCACACCATAAGATGCATACATTGTGGTATTTTCTGCAGAAGTAGTTAAAGAAATTTTGGGTTGAAATTGATCGAATGTTTTACTTCTTGATGGAATCTTGCTTCCACCAGCACTCATGGCTGGATTTATAGGAGCTCCGCCACCATAGTATAATGCCGACGTGGTCGCAGGAACATTGTTATCAACGGAACGGCTCTCTTCATCATATCGCCCTTCAAATGAAAGCTCAGTAACGTCAGATAAATCAATAGAGATTTGACCAAACACTGAAAGTACATCCGTCGTAAATGAATCGTCAAACGCCAAATCTGTAGGATTTTTTCCTGTTGCTGGAACATATGATTTGTATTCAAATCCTTGGCCTAAGTCAGCTCCATAAGACACTGCTACGTCCCTTTCGATCTGAGCAACATAGCCACCAATTAACCACCTAGTTGATTGGTTCTGGTCGCTTGAAAGTTTGACCTCTAAAGAAACATCATCCTGATCACGAGATTGAAATTGATAGCCATCACATGTGTGAGGCAAATATGGTCCTAATACAGAGTTCGCAGCTGAGGGAGCGGTTCCTGGGGCAGCAAATGAAAAGCCTGGTGGCAATGAGTTTATTAAAGCCAAGTTACTTGCTGTATTGGAAGCCGCGCATGATGGCACTCCGAAGTAGCCACCGAAAGCACCAGAAGTTCCATCCGATAACAAGAACTCTTCTAGATGGTTAAAAGCTCCAATGACTGAAAGCTCTCTGCCATCTCCTAGATCTTCTGTGTATTTCACGGAGATATCAGCCGTTTCTTGCTCGTTAACCGGAGGTACATTAAACATGTATGTAAACTGATGCTCATTCACATCTTTAAAGAATTGATCAGCACCAGGTGTCCCAAAGCCCTGAAATGCAGGAAGTGCGAATACAGCATTAAAGTTAATTGTTCCGCCACTTGCTTCGCTTACTCCAGCTCTAAAGTCCCATGAGCTATCCCCATTATCAATCAAGACTCTGCTTCTAATTGTGGTGTCTTCAAAGAAATCAACATTTTTAAGATTGGAGTAGACATTGGTATGCTCTCCATCCGTCTCTCTTGTGCTCACAGAAAACCTCGTGTAGACGTTATCGCCCATCTTGCTGGAGTTCACATATTGTAATTTAGATGAGTTATTAGCACCCATGCCTACAACCGCTGTACTCTCGGACTCTTCAGAGGGAGCTTTAGTTGTAATTAATATGGCGCCAGAGGTGGCATTTCTTCCATACAAGGCTCCTTGTGGGCCCTTCAAAACTTCAATTTGAGCTATATCTAAAAGCTCTCTATTAAATGCATTGGGGTTGGTCTGTAAAACTCCATCAACCACAAACGCAAAATTTGATTCTGCGTCTCTTGTAGAGGTTAAACCTCTAATTGTAACCAGGGTATCTCCAACATTGACTGTGTTTGCCATTACAACGTTTGGGGTTAGGGCAATAAAATCTTCTGGTCGCTCTATTCCAGCATCTTCAATATCACTTGAGGTAAATACGCTCATAGCAATAGGCACATCTTGCACACTCTCATCTACCTTCCGCGCGGAAACCACAACCTCTTCAAGTGTTGGCTCAGCGATTAAAGCTATAGAGATTGAGAAAAAAGAAATAGCAATTGTGAAGCGAAAAAATATATTAGTAATAGACATTGTTTACCCCCTAAGTAAAAAATTATACACATTCATTATTGATTAAATTTATAATTTAAACAACTTTGAATATAAACTTTTTATATGTGTGCCTTTACAACATATTTTTCTTCACTTTGATCCGTATATAATAGAAGAATGAATTCAGCAAAAAAGCCATTAGATGGGATTAAGGTCCTAGATTTAACTCATATGCTATCTGGGCCCTACGGAGGGATGATTCTTGCAGATCTAGGGTGTGAGGTGATTAAGATTGAGCCTCCTGTAAGAGGAGAGGCAACAAGACGCTTGCTAGAGAATGATCCTGATTATTCTTTTAATGGTATGGGTGCTTATTTTTACACATTAAATCGAAATAAAAAAAGCCTGGCCCTTGATCTAAAAAATCCTGATGGCCTCCATGTCTTTTATCAGCTTATAAAAAAGGCAGATGTTGTACTGAGTAATTTTTCTGCTGGGGTAACCGCAAAACTTAAAATTGATTTTAAAGAGCTTAAAAAAATTAACCCTAAAATCATTACCTGCACCGTGAGCGGCTTTGGTGAAACCGGCCCAAATTATCAGCGGCCAGCATTTGATCAAATAGCGCAAGCTCTAGGTGGTGGAATGTCTATTACTGGTCTATCTGCTTCAGAGCCAATGCGAGCAGGCATCCCTATCGGTGACCTTGGAGGCGGTATGTTTGCAGTAATGGGAATTCAGGCAGCTATTATTTCTAGAGCCACCTCAGGAGAAGGCCAGCATGTGGATATCTCTATGCTTGATTGCCAGATCTCAATGCTAAATTATATGGCGACCATGCAAACTATGTCCGGTATTGTGCCAACACCCATCGGTAATTCTCATTTTGTGCATATGCCATATAACTCTTTTGCAACAAAAGACTATCCCATAGTAATTGCAGCTGTAGGAGATCAGTTCTGGCCCAGGCTATTAAAAATTTTTACCAACCCTGAGCTGCAAGATTCAAAATACATCACAGCCTACGAACGACAAAAGGATAAAGAAAAGCTTGAAAACATTATGCAGGCAGAACTACTGAAGGAACCTTCTGATTATTGGCTTAATAGGTTGGAGGCTGAATCAGTGCCTTGCGCCCGAGTAAATAATCTAGAGCAAGCCATCAATGATGAGCAGATTAATTATCGAAATATGATGGTGGATGTTCCTCATCCCGCAGGCGGTTCAGCAAAAGTTCCAGGTAATCCAATCAAACTATCCAGTGTGGAGAGTGAAGAATTTCTTGCGCCCCCTCTTCTTGGAGAGCACACTAAAGAAGTGTTAATGGAGTGGCTTGGGTATTCTGAAGAGGAGTTAAAGGAAATGGATAACCTTAAAATAATTGAGATACTGAAATGAATTCAGAGTTTGTATATATCAACGAAGTTGGCCCGAGAGATGGCTTGCAAAATCAAAAAACAATCCTAGGCACTGAAGATCGCTTAAAATTGATCTCCTTGTTGATAGATGCAAATATACCTGGAATCGAGGTTGCCAGCTTTGTTAATCCCAAAGCAGTGCCAGCCATGGAAGGTGCTCACGAAATAATTGATGGTTTGCAAGAGACTCTCACATGTGACATTTCAGTGCTAGTGCCAAATATGAAGGGTTTTGAACTGGCGCAAGCAGCTGGAGCAAAAATAATTGCAGTGGTTCCTTCGGCCACAGAGACCATGAATCAAAAAAACATTAATATGAGCCTAAAAGACACCCTTGATAGCTCTTGTAAGATCTTGGAATCAGCCAAATCAGAACAGCTTCAAACCAGAGCCTATGTCTCTGTAGCCTGGGAATGCCCATATGAGGGAGTGGTAGAGATATCTACAGTCCTAGATATTGCCCATAAATTACTTTCAGCTGGTGCTGATGAGATTATCCTTGCTGATACTATTGGAGCTGCAAATCCAGCCAGCGTTGATTTGCTATTTCAAGCTTGTGTAAAAGAATTTAATCCGTCTATTCTTTCAGGTCACTTTCATGACACCAGAGCTATGGCTCTTGCTAATGTTTATGCGGCCCTGACTCAAGGCATTAGAAAATTTGACAGCTGCATTGGAGGCTTGGGTGGCTGCCCTTTTGCTCCAGGAGCGGCTGGAAATTTAGCAACAGAGGATTTAGCAAATATGTTGAATCAAATGGGTTTTGAAACCCAGGTTGATCTTCAAAAGCTACTTGAGATAGTAGACTTTTGCTCAGATAAACTTGGCGCCCCTCTGGGCGGAAGAATGTCTGGCTGGCTAACTAAGTAATCTCTTTAGCCTTAAAGTATTTTATTTAAATACTCCTTCCCTGTATTTAATCCAATTTTGTAATTTGCCTTCATGATCTCTGGATCAGTGGTGGTTCGTGTAGCAGTCAATCGTGCTGGTGGACAAATTTCTGTGATGGTGCAATCAGCGGGTGGATTTCTTATAAAATCTAAAGCCTGATTATAAACTTGAGCATTTTTTTTCAGGGCTAATGATATCTGCGGGTAAGATTTAGTGAATAAGGCGGCAATATAATTTTCAAGTTTATTTTTTCTAATAAACTCTTTTTCATAGGTTCTGATAACAACTATTTCTCTAGCGCCGAGCTCATATGCTTTTTTTACAGGCAGTGGGTCTGTGATCCCTCCATCATATTTTCTCAGACCATTCAGCATAATGGGTTCTCGCATCAACACAGGCAAGGATCCGGTGGCCAGTAACTGGTTCACGTAATTGTGGCGATCTAATTCAATGTATTCTGAGTGACCACTCTGGGCATCAGAGACAACAACATAAAAGCTCTTATTTATAAGATGTGAAGTCAGGCGATCAAAATCAATGGGGAAAACTTTATTAGCATTAGCATAGAGTTTTGTGAAATTCATGATGCTTTTATTAAAAAAAATATTTTTAAAGTTAACGTAATCCTTAGAGGCTGAAAATAGCATCTTGTCTAAATTGTAGTCTGAAACTGCCAAGAGATACCAGAGCTGAACCACTGCGCCATTGGAGACACCAAGATGAACATCAAAGGGGTTGTAGGAAGCATGAATAAAAGAGTCTATCACTCCAAAAGAGAACACACCTCTGCTTCCACCACCCTCAACAATCAAGGCTTTCTTTGAGTTATTCATGACATATCTGCATATAAAGGTTTGGGTAATCTATAGACGAAAAAAAACAGAGCAAGCTCTGTTTCTTAAAGTTCGAGATTGGAAGAGGTCTAAAGTGAGATTCTCTTTAGCTCCTTGAAGGTTTTCTCTTGCCTTCTTGGTGGGTTACTAAGCTCTTTTTTATCGTCAACTCTTAGTATCGCTTTCGCCCTTCGTCTCTGCCTTCTCTTTCTCTCTTACTCCCGTCTGCAGTTGTTTGTAAGTCGGTCCGAGTTGGTCTATTTAATATACGCCTCTGATTAAAAGTGTCAATACCTTTTTGTAAAAAAGTTTAAGTTTTTAACATTTTTATTTTTTGTGGCGTCGCGAGTGCCAGGAAATTTAATCTATAACAAACTGGCTGACTATCTGATAAAGGTCTTCGGTGCCCTGAAGAAAGCTAGTAACATTAACTCTTTCATTATTACCATGCACCCCTCTCCAATCCTTTGAGTCAAATAGCACTGGATTGAATCCATAACTGTCTATGCCTAGATCTCTAGTAAAGTGACTGTCGGTAAAGCCAGTACTAACGGCTGGGACAATGCGCGAGCCCGGATGAATTTTTTGGGTGACCTTGGCAATATGTTGAAAGAGCTCTGAATCAAC
>Ga0209532_1003241_pt1 | contig 10894 bp, 7 predicted proteins | sample COG_02_FD_184746 | JGI IMG/M metagenome (GOLD analysis project Ga0209532, IMG submission 184746) | Pelagic Microbial community sample from North Sea - COGITO 998_met_02 (SPAdes) (version 2) | ecosystem: Environmental > Aquatic > Marine > Neritic zone/Coastal water | place: Helgoland, sampling... | reverse complement strand
CTCGGCGCTTGCTTACATAACTCTCAAGCACCTCACCTTCGTGATCTACAGCACGCCAAAGGTAGTGCCGTTCGCCGTTGATCTTCACAAAGACTTCATCTAGGTGCCACTGCCAATTAGAATGACTGCGTGCCTGATTACGTCGTTTCCTAGTAATCTCTGATGCAAACATTGGCCCAAAGCGGTTCCACCAAAACCGAACCGTTTCATGACTTACCTCCACACCCCGTTCATGAAGAAGGTCCTCCACATTACGGAGCGAAAGCGGGAAACGGACATACAGCATTACTGCAAGTCGGATGATGTCTGGACTGGTTTTAAACTAGCGAAAAGGAGACTGTTTTGTCATCCAAAGATGCTACAAAGCAGCCCTGCCCGCTTCAAGCTAGTTTAATCTGACAGCACCGTTTGAAACTTTTTAATTTCGGCAACGTCAAGCCGACCCCAAATATTAGGATCGGCTTTCCAATTCAATATTTTAGAGTTTTATGCGAAAGTTAGCAAAACCCGTGTCAGATATACCTGCAGGCTCGATTGACACACCTTCGACACTATCCGCATAGCCAGCACCCGCAGGGCCCGTTTCGAAGATTACTGTGGTGTCAGTGAGTGGGGCAAAGGACCAGTTAGCATCTGCTTTCGGGTTCACTGTACCTTGATCGACCAAGTAGCGCACGATGATATCCCGGTTAGTGTCAGGCCCCTCGAAAACTATTGTGTCGCCCTTTGCACCAGGGAAGCTGCCACCACCTGAAGCGCGGTAGTTATTGGTGGCCACGATGAACTCTTTTGCCATATCTAGAGGAGCACCATCGAACATGAGGTTAACGATGCGGCTGGCATTAGGGTTAGCCTCCCCACCATCTTTGTCAAATTTGGACAGTTGAGAGAGGTCGATTTGGTAACTCACACCGTCCATCACATCGAAGTTATAACTCGGAAAACTCGAGTTTAGCAAAGGAGCATCCTGCGCACCCACCTCAATCTGGTTAAACATACCCGCTGAACGCTCCAGCCAGTCTTTGACTTGCTGACCCGTCACTTTCACCGCACGCACTGTGTTGGGGTAAAGGTAAAGGTCAGCGACATTCTTGATAGCCACATCGCCCACAGGGACGTCCGTGTAATACTCGGGACCACCACGACCACCCGCTTTAAACGGTGCTGCAGCTGATAGGACTGGTAAGCCTTCATAAGCCGTCCCAACCATCTGCTCCTTAATGTACCAGGTCTGCGCGTTCGCAACGATTTGAACCGATGGGTCATCTGCAACGAGTGCGAAATAGCTGTGCAATGGCGTTTCGGTTTTGCCAACGGCTGTGCGCACGTACTTCAAAGTTTCTTCGTGCTCTATTTTCGCAGCTGCCAGCACAGGTGCAAAATCTTCTGCCAATGCAGTGTACGAACGATCCTCATTACGTTTTGAAATTGGACGGGCTTCAGCAGTGTGTGAAAGAACCCGCCAGCCATTGCCATCCCGCTCGATCAATAAATCGAGTAGACCCATATGGCTGCCCCAGAAACCACCCATGACACCAGGCTTGCCACCGATTGTGCCTGCTTCAGTGTCGACACCCGCGAAATCATCATATTTTGACGATGGGAAAACAAGGTGGCTGTGACCAGTCAGGATCGCGTCAATGCCTTCAACCGCCGCCAACGGAATAGCAGCATTCTCCATCCCATCTTCAGCGTTTACGCCTCCAATGCCAGAGTGACAGAGCGCAATAATAAGGTCTGCACCGTCCTCTTTCATCTGAGGGACATAGGCCTTCGCTGTCGTGAGTATATCCCGGGTCTGCACGTTGCCTTCTAGATGCTTGCGATCCCAGTTCATAATCTGGGGTGGCACAAATCCAATCAGTCCGATCTTTATCGGATGCTTTGCACCGCTGCCATCAGTTATTTCACGTTCCATAATCACATAAGGTTTTACTAACGTTGTATCCGCCGTTGCAGATGCGCCCATTTTTTTAACTACATTGGCCGAGACAACAGGGAAGTCCGCGCCTGCTAAAGACTTCATCAGAAACGAGATACCGTAGTTGAATTCGTGATTGCCAAGGGTCGAAGCATCAAAGCCAAGCGCGTTCATCGCATTTATGACCGGATGGCTGTCGCCTTCTTTCATACCACGCTCATACGCGATGTAGTCACCCATCGGATTGCCTTGAAGAAAGTCACCGTTGTCTAGCAGTAATGAGTTCGTCGACTCGGCTCGCACCCCTTGGATCAGGGACGCAGTGCGAGAAAGACCGATAGTATCACGGGGTTTATCTGCATAGTAATCATAAGGGAAAACATGAACATGCAAGTCAGTCGTTTCCATGAGCCGAAGATGTGCTTGGTTGCTAGCGGCAAGGGCAGAAAATGGGTGCATAGCAACAAGACCAGCAGTTCCAGCAAGAAAATGGCGGCGATTAATGGAGAGAGGCATCTGTAAATTCCTTCTATAATTGAATGGCTTCAGCGAAAGAAGCGTCGATTAAGGTATCACAATGCAACAGCTTTAAGATTCGAACAACTCTGCTGTGCGAATATTGATGCCCTGTAAAAATTGGTCCCAATAATATTATGTGGTGCTGCCAGACTAATGATTGCAAGCATCAGATTGATGGGGCAATCGAAATTTATGCGCTCAATAATTGACGCCACTCAGCCAGAGCAGCGGCACGGTTTAGCTTGAAATTGATGCGTGGGTAGAGATGGCGTTCCTGCGGCCCCTCACAGCCAGCCTAACCTTACACCCAGCGCACGTAGTTCCTATGGCTGAGTCGAGCGGGCTAAAGCGCGGGATAGCCCCCATGTGATAGCCAACAGTGTGGCTGAAGATGACAGCGACGCGGGAGCGTGCGCGCGTGGCAAAAGAATGCAGTCACGTCAATGTTTGTGGGGGCGAATGTGGGGGCTAAAATCACACCAAATTTAATTAAATCATTGTGCTAATAGGTTAAAGTGGCGGATCGACAGTGAGTTCGGTTCCTATCTCATCCACCAACAATCAGTTAATACTCATTTATTTAGGCTCGACACTTGTCATGTCGCATGTGGGTACTGACCAAATTGCTGTCAACTTGCTTTATGCTGAACCCGGCAACACAAAAATAACAAGTGGACTAGACTGACCCAGAACCTCGACCGAATGTCATTAACCTAAGTCATGTTAAAATTTTTACGAAGCAAGGGAAGCTTAAGTGGAATGATGCCCATCAAAATACCAACTCAAGAACATTAACTTGGGCTTATTGGTTTTGAGCGTTTTCTAAGGCTCGCAGATGAAATTCACGTCTGTCTGGAACATGGGCCAAGCCTCTATCAATAATACTAGGCAAGGTATTTGCTAAACTTTTAAGAAACTTTACTCTTCTAGGCTGCATCAATTTTAGAATGCATTCATTGAACCGAGCGCCATTGCCAATCAAATAACGCAATGCTTCCACTTGGCCGTTATTTTCTCGGTAAGTAATATGGTAACAATCCTGAACATCGAGAAGTGCATCTGATTTCAAACTCTTCGTCGGGAACTGTATTCGAAAAAGATATGTCCTTGAGTTATTATAACTATCTTTTTTAAAATCTAATAGTATCGAAAAAGCTGGGTTGCCCATGAATTCACCGTCGAGTGATACATTTGTCAATTTTACATTAAGTACTTGAAGTGTCTCTGTTGTGGATGTCATCCTTTTCGGACGCTCAGTAATTTTAACCTTGTCAAAAGACAGGAGAGAGATTTTTTCTGTTGGTTGAGGAAGAAAAATGTTATCGTTTATGGCGGAGTAAACACACCCAAGTCCAAAACCGAGTTGTCCATCTTTCGATCCAAGTGTTTCATCCTGGCCTTTATAAATTAAAGACAGTAGCTCCTCAGCTACCGCACTGTTAGGATAGCGATATGCGAAAATATAGAACCATGAATTATTATTCGGCATATCAGTGATACTTTTTTTGAAATCTTGGTAACCTGGTTCATAAACTGAGTTGTGAGCCACCCCTGCCCATTTGTCTAAATACGAATTATCATGAAAGCCTTTTAAGAATAATTCACCTGCTTTTTCCACTTTTTTATGCAATCTATCCGGTATTTTTAAACCGTGACGTCTCGCTATTTCTAATGTAACCAAAATTTCCTTCATACCATCGTTATGATACCATAGGGCTCGATTTCCTCTGGTAGTTCTATCTTTAATCGAACCGTCTTCAAAAACGTTTTGGTCAATGTGATACAGCAAGTTTTTTATCAAATTTATACTCGACTGTCCGTTAAGTTGGTTCTGAAGGATTTCTGGCCAACTCCAGGCATGATCCATTCCAAACGTTATATTCTGCATCTCGGGAGACTTGTTTCTTGAAAAAAATTCGCCAAACCATTTCTGAATCACAGTGTGCCTTGGATCGTTTGCTTCATAATTGATTAGGCTCATGTAATAACCATAAGACAGATGCATCATCTCCATCTGTACCGTTCCGTGGTCTTTAATAAGGGAAAGGTCTTGACCGTCTGCCTGCGTCCACTCCGTACATTCTTTCTTCAAAATGCCAGAATCTGTACATTGAACAGTATCGAGAAAAGCTCCGCCTCTAGCCCAATAGAAAAGTAATTGTATGGCATCCTCTGCGTAAGTGTCACCGGTCCTGCTCATTGCGATTGTAGCAAGATGTGAAAAATCAATTGTAGCTAAACTTAGCTGTTCAGCATGGGCTACATTTGCGCGGTTGTCCATCCGACTATTGTACCCGGATAACCTTAGCGGGACTGGTTGGTTAAGATTATTCTTCAATCGACTAGCTGATGAGTCTAAATTTTTACCACACAAAAAGTTACGTTTTTTTGCTGGGACTGACCTGAATTTCTTCAATATATCAAGCGGCATAATGAAATTACCATTCCAATTTGAATTTTTAGGAATACGATTTTTACCAAAATACTTTTCGCTCAATAATGAGGTCGTACTGGCTCCCAAGTTAAGAGCAGAATTTATGCCATTGGTTTTTTCAAATTGCACTAAAGCGCGCTTGCTTTTAGCACCAAATATGCCGTCTATTTCACCAACATCATAACCTAATGCGTTAAGAAGTGCTTGCGTCTCAAAAGTTATTTTGTTTTCAGATGCCTGAAGCATAAACGGTGAAGTAATTATAATAAAAATAACAGCGATGAACTGAAAAACATATTTGTTTAAACATACCCTAACGAAATAATTTGTAGTAATATTTAACTTCAGTCGCTCGATAACCATTTAGTAGCCTCGCTCTTAAGATAAATCACTAGATAATATCTAGCATACCAAGGACACGCATTAGCAATTAAAAAACCATATTATCAATCGCCTTAAATTGAAACCTTTTTTGGTGCTGTCAGACTAATGACTGCAAGCATCAGATTGATGGGAGCAATCGAAATTTATGCGCTCAATAATTGACGCCACTCAGCCAGAGCAGCGTCACGGTTTAGCTTGAAATTGGTGCGTGAATAGAGATGGCGTTCCTGATTGAAATGGTTCTGAATAGACGCGTGGACCGGATGCTCCGGGGTGTTCGAATGGCTGCTACCATTCCAAATAGACTATATTGCAATGCAGGTGTGACACGAGCATTTAGAGTGGTCATAGGAAACTAAATTGGTATGTTCTCCAATTTTTGGTTCGATTCAGATTAATGCAAGCTGTTCTTTCGCGCGCTCACGCAGGACGAATTTCTGTATCTTACCAGTTGAGGTTCTGGGGATACTCGTCACGACAAACTTACCCGGAACTTTGTAGGCCGCGAGTCTGTCACGGCACCAATTGCGCAGCGCGTCCGTGTCGATCTCAAGGCCCTGTGTGGGTTCGACAAAGGCGCAGGGGGTTTCGCCCCATTTATCATGGGGCATGGCGACGACCGCTGCAATTTCTACACCGGGGTAACTATAGAGCACCTCTTCCACCTCGATGGAGGAAATGTTCTCGCCTCCTGAAATGATGATGTCCTTCGAGCGGTCCTTGAGCTGGATATAGCCGTCAGGATGCCGGACGCCCAGATCGCCAGAATGGAACCAGCCGCCCTCAAAGGCCTTTTGCGTGGCGACTGGATTGCGAAAATACCCTTTCATCACAACGTTGCCGCGGAACATCACTTCGCCCATGGTTTCGCCATCGCGTGGGACGGGTTCCAACGTATCAGGGTCCAGCACATCAAGCCCTTCGAGCGGTAGGTAGCGGACGCCCTGACGCGATTTCAGGCGCGCTTGCTCATTACTGGGCAAGGATGACCAGCTTTCATGCCAATCGTTCACAACGGCAGGCCCGTAGGTTTCGGTTAGCCCGTAAAGGTGGGTCACGTCAAAGCCTGCGGTTTTCATGTCCGCCAACAGCTTTTCGGGCGGTGGTGCTGCGGCGGTGAAAAACTGCACCGTCTGATCAAGTTTCCGCTGCGCATCTGCAGGCGCAGAGATCATCAAGGACATCACAATTGGTGCACCGCAGAGATGCGTGACATTCTCGTCGGCCAAAGCGTTCCAAATTGATTCGACGCGCACTTGGCGCAGGCAAACATGGGTGCCGATAATCGCAGAAAGGGTCCAAGGGAAACACCAGCCGTTGCAATGAAACATCGGCAGCGTCCACAGATAGACTGCGTGTTTGGACATCGAGGTGGTGAGCGCGTTGCCTTGCGCCAAAAGGTATGCGCCGCGGTGATGCGACACGACGCCCTTTGGATCACCCGTTGTGCCAGAAGTGTAGTTGATCGAAATCGCGTCCCATTCGTCTTCGGGCATAAGCCACGGGAAGGTAGGATTACCATGCGTGAGGAAGGACTCGTAGTCGGCCCCGTCAAACGCTACGCGCGCGCCGTCATATTCGGGGTCATCAACTTGAATAACCAGAGGGCTGACCTCGGCCAAGGCCAGCGCCTCTTGCATCAGTGGCATGAACTCGGCGTCGACAATGACGACCTTTGACAACGCATGATCAAGCTGAAAGGCGATGATTGCTGCGTCAAGCCGAGTGTTGATTGAGTGCAGAACGCCGCCGCACATGGGCACGCCATAATGACATTCTAGCATGGCTGGCGTGTTGGGCAGCATGGCCGAAACAGTGTCGCCCCGTCCGATCACGTGCAGCTTCAGCGCTGATGCCAGCCGTCTGGAACGGTCATAGAACTCAGCATAGCTGCAGCGCAGCGCCCCGTGGATGATCGCCGTATGATCGGGGAACACCGTGGCGGCACGCTCGAGAAATGTCAGCGGTGTTAGAGGTTGATGGTTCGCCGGGTTGCGGTCCAGATCGATTTTATAGGGGTTTGCTTTCATGTCTCAGTCATCCTGCCATTGGGGCGCGCGTTTTTCGATAAATGCGCCGATTCCTTCCTCGGCATCGCGGGCGAGCATATTGTCGACCATCACCCCAGAGGCATAGTCATAGGCCTGCGCCAGTGGCATCTCGCGCTGCGCGTAAAAGGCGCGCTTGCCTGTAGCCAACGTCATGCTGGATTTCGAGGCGATCTTGCAGGCTATCTCCATTGTGGTGCCTTGTAACGCGGCCTCAGAAACAACGCGGTTAACCAACCCCATTTTGGCAGCTCGGTCAGCGGAGGTCATGTCACCAGTCAGCAGCATCTCCATCGCGTGTTTGTTGCAGACATTGCGCGACAGGGCGACCATGGGGGTAGAGCAGAACAGGCCGATATGCACCCCCGGTGTGCTGAATTGAGCAGTCTCTGCCGCGATCGCGAGATCGCAGCTTGCCACCAGTTGGCAGCCTGCCGCAGTGGCGATGCCCGTGACTTCGGCAATCACCGGTTTGGGGCAGTTCACGATGCCCTGCATCACGCCTGCGCACATTGCCATGACCTTTGCGAAATACGCCTTGCCGCCGTCAGGGCCGCTGCGCCCCACTGTCATCTCTTTCAGGTCATGGCCTGCGCAAAATGCCGGACCATTTGCGGCCAGAATGATTACACGGGCGGAGGGATCAGCCCCCACATCGGCAAACGCCGTTCCAAGCGTGCCAAGCATTGCTTCGGACAACGCATTGCGTCGTTTGGGATCATTGAGCGTCAGGCGCAGAATTCCATCATCGCTCAGGTCCCGCAGTAGAATATCACTCGACGTCATGGAGCTGCTCCTTGGATCAGGCTTAGCGGATGTTGATCTCAACACTGTCCGCAAGTGTATTGGCAATAAAACAATAGCGGTGGGCGCGGTCCTGCATCTCGGCCATCTGCGCATCGGTGACGGCAAAGCCAGTATCGAACCGCACCACGGGGTGAAGATCAATCCGCGTGACCGACATCTGCCCTTTTGGGTTCTTGCCAAGATGCGCCTCAGCATAGTCGTGATAGCTCGCCACTGGCCACCCAGCCTTTGCGGCCAGCGCGAGAAAGGTCATCATGTGGCAGCTTGAGAGTGCTGATGCCAAAGCCTGCTCGGGGTTCGTATTTTCCGGATCACCCCCCCAATCGGGAGCAGAGTCCACGGCAATGTCATACAAGCGGTTCATCTGCACAGTATGTGCGTTTGAATAGGTGCCTGTTGCGAACACAGGCTCGGCGCGCTGCCAATGCAGCTCGATGGAAAGATCGGACATAGTGCAAGTCCCTTATGACAGTATAGAGTGCTGCGGCACGCACTCAATCAGGAGCGCACGCTGTGTGATGCTTGGGGCTTCATGCCACCGCAATCTGCTTTTTGGGGTCGTAGAACGGACGCTCAACGACAGTCGCCTTGGTCGGGCCTGACTTTGTGACAACTTCCACCTCGGCCCCCAGAACCGCCGCATCCACCGCTACCATCGCCAGCGCGATGTTCTGCTTGAGGCGTGGTGAATAGACCGCAGAGGTGACCTTGCCAATCTCTGCGCCACGTTGGTTTATTGTCCAGAATGTGGTGTTCGGGCCGGTTAGCGGATCACAGTCGATCACCAGACCAACCTGCTTGCGTTTTGGACCCTCTTCCTTAATGCGACACAGTGCTGCCTTGCCGATAAAATCCGCCTCCATGTCGAGGTTCACAAGGCGGTCGAAACCCAGCTCAAACGGGTTTGTGTTAATGTCCGCATCTGCATGATAAGACAGCATTCCGCCTTCAATCCGGCGGATCGAAGATGTGTGACCTGGTTTGAGACCGCGCTCCATGCCTGCGGCCATGATCCGCTCCCACAGCAGATCCCCTTTTGAGCCATCGCGCAGGTAAAGCTCATAGCCCAACTCGCTGGACCAGCCGGTGCGCGACACGATCAGCGGAATGCCGTCCAGTTCGACTTCGCGCAGCCAGTAGTATTTGAGGTCCATAATGCTTTCGCCAAACAGCTCTTGCATAATCAGGCCTGAATTTGGTCCCTGAAGCTGGAGAGGCGACACGTCAGGTTCGCCAATCTGTACGTCCATGCCCGCATGTGTGGCCACACCTTGCGCCCACAGCAGGATGTCGCTGTCGGCCAGTGAAATCCAGAAATGATTTTCGGCCAAACGTAGCAGGATCGGGTCATTCAAAATGCCACCCTCCGCATTTGTGATCAGGATATATTTGCACTGCCCGACAGCCATTTTGGACAGGTCACGACACGTCAGCATTTGCACGAACTTCGCAGCATCCGGGCCAGTGATCTCAACTTGGCGCTCAACGGCCACATCACACAGGATCGCCTCGTTCACGAGGTTCCAGAAGTTTTGCTCAGGGTTTCCAAAATCACGCGGGATATACATATGATTATAAACAGAAAAACTCTTAGCACCCCAGCGAACTGTTGCATCAAAATAAGGAGATTTGCGGATTTGTGTGCCGAAGCCAAAGTCGTCTGCTTGTGTCATATTTTCGTGCCTCTTGCAGGTGGCCTGACCGGCCAGTGAAGTGTTCAAACCTGCCAATATTTTATCTTGAAATCTGCGAAACTTTTGGCCTAATTTCGGACGCCGTATAGGCCAATCAGACTGATTATCGGGCCACGATTAGACCGTTCAGTCTTTGCGCGCTATTTCTCGTTCTTGACGATCAGCTTGGCCAGATTGGGGTGGCTGGATTTGACATGCCTTGTCGCAATGTATGTCATATAGCGATCAATCGCGAGGTCAGCTGAAAGCAGCTCATCCATGAGCACCTGAAATGCGGCAAGGCTTGGTGTCACAGTTTTCATCACGTAATCCATGCCGCCACCTGTCGCAATGCAATCAAGCACCTCGTCAAGCTTTTGGATATAGCCCTCAAAGCGGTCGAACTCTGCCTTGCGGTGCGAGCTTAGTGAGACAGTCACGACAACTTGCGTAAAATCAATAATGCGCTCCAAAGCCAACTCAGCGTGATAGCCACGAATATATCCTTCAGCTTTCAACCGGTCTAAGCGTGCCCAGCATGGCGTGGGCGACAGGTTTACAAGCTCGGCCAGCTTCGTCTTGCTCAGTTGCCCGTGCTGTTGGACAGCGCTGAGGATACGTATATCCGTGGCATCAAGGCCCAGCTTTTTCATGTGCGCGCTTCTTTCGAATGTTTGAAGTGTAGGTGACCCAAACTGCGGAATAGACACGCCTACCTACTTTGTCTCACTGAAAAATTGGCATTCAGCATTCACTTTTCCGACATATCGTCCGTTGAATTCGCCAAAAACACTTTGCAGGGTCTAGTCTGGTCGCCTTGCACTGGAAGCGGCGATTTGTTCAAGGAAAGTGAATGTCGGGAAAGTCCGCATAGCAGTCGTTGGCGCTTAGCCTAAGCAATGTCTGCTTCCTCAGTTGGTGCTGGCAAACAAAACCCCCGTCGGTGTTGTCAGACTAACGATTGCAAGCATCAGATCGATGGGGCAATCTAAATCTATGCGCTCAATAGTTGACGCCACTCAGCCAGAGCAGCGGCACGGTTTAGCTTGAAATTGGTGCGTGAATAGAGATGGCGTTCCTGATTGAAATGGTTCTGAATAGACGCGTG
>Ga0209532_1003230_pt1 | contig 10913 bp, 7 predicted proteins | sample COG_02_FD_184746 | JGI IMG/M metagenome (GOLD analysis project Ga0209532, IMG submission 184746) | Pelagic Microbial community sample from North Sea - COGITO 998_met_02 (SPAdes) (version 2) | ecosystem: Environmental > Aquatic > Marine > Neritic zone/Coastal water | place: Helgoland, sampling... | reverse complement strand
AATATTGCAAAGTGCTTGCAACGAGTCCAGAGCTATACTAAATTATCTATAATAGCTAAATTAGGATCTATTATGATTAAAATTAAGTATACAGAGGCTAATTTAAACAGGGTGCCTGCTAGTAAGGGTGCAAGACCTGTGATCTACAGGGATATACGTTATCCAAATTTGTATTTCCATTCAGGTATGCAGAAAAAAACCTTTCACTTCAGGTACCGGCATCTTGGACGTCCTAGAATTATTATGGTCGGTCAATTTCCAGTTCTTACTCTAACTGATGTTTTCGCTATATATGAGAAGTACAGGAATATGATCGCAAAAGGGTTAGATCCTAAAGAGGAGCGGGCAGCAATTGGGAGCGTGCCGACCTTGAATAGCTTTTACCATGACTATTATGCGCCACATATTAAACTCCGGAAAAAAAGTTGGAAAAACGATAGGGCAAATTTCAACCACCATCTTTCCCTCAGCTTTGGACACCGTCAGCTTAACCAAATCGGTCCTAGCGATGTTCAACGTTTCATAACCAAACAGATCAACGCAGGCTGCTGCCCTAGCAGCATTAATGCTCGCTTAGTGGTTTTGGGACGTATGTATGATTTTGCCAATACAATGCGCATCCCATCGATACCGCTACGTAAAGATTTGCAAATCTCCTTGCTGCCAAACCACAACAGGCGGGAAAGGTTCTTGAGCCAAGAGGAGACCGAACGTTTCTTCGAAGCTCTTAAGACAAGCCGAAACCAAACGCTCTGTCATATTGTTGCATTTCTCTTGCTCACTGGTGCACGCGTTGGTGAAGCCCTCTCAGCCGAGTGGCAGCATGTGGACCTCGAAAAAAAGCTTTGGCGCGTACCACTCACAAAATCGGGACGGCCTAGAACTATTATTCTGTCAGAGCGAGCCGTTGGTGTGCTTCAGAATGTCAGATGCTGGCAACAAACCAACTTAGGGGATCAGCAAACACCGTATATATTTGTGAATCTAAAGACCATGAAGGCTTATACCACCATTCAAAAACCGTTTTTTAGGGCAAGGCGTATGGCTGGCTTGGAAGATGTGCGCATACATGATCTCAGACATAGCTTTGCAAGTGCTTTGGTTAATCGCGGAGTATCGATTTATGAGGTGCAGGCGTTACTTGGTCATTCATCTGTGGTGACAACAATGCGTTATGCGCATCTTTCGCAGGACCGCTTGAAAGCAAGCGTCGTGGAAGCTGCAAACTTTTATGAGATAAATTTCTAATGTGGTTGCAGAGCGACATGAATGAGACATTCAGGCTTGTATGCCTAAGGCGTACGTTATCAAAACTGAATGAATATCACAGGTGTGTAAGTTTTATGCGTACTCGTCGATACATATTGACAAAAGACTGTGAGATTAGCTACCTTAGCTAAGGAGGTTCATCATGACACAGTTTAACATTCACAGTGCAAAGACCAACCTGTCCAAGCTGATTGAGGCAGCCTTAGCTGGGGACGAGGTTGTGATTGCTAAAGGATCCAAGCCTGTTGTGCGGCTGGTTCCGATACCTGACGAAGGCTTCAAACTTGGCATGCTGACGGAGAAGCTAGGCACGACGCCTGACTTTATTGCTCCAATGTCAGATGACGATCTAGACGCTTGGGAAGGTGCATGAGCTCAGTCCTTCTCGACACACATACCTGGGTCTGGTCTTTTGCTGACGACGCCTTGCTGTCCAAAAGTGCGCGGACCGCGATCCAAGAAGCGGACACCGTGTACGTCTCGCCCATTAGTTTTTTCGAGATTGGCCAGAAGGTCAGGACAGGCCGATGGCCTGAAATGCAGGGGCACGTCCAAGACTTACCGGGCATCTTAAAAGAGCAAGGCGGATCAATCGCGACCCTCACCCCAGAGATCTGTCTAAACGCAAGCATCATGGAATGGGCGCATCGCGATCCGTTTGACCGCTTGATTGTGGCCACAGCACTGGCGCTGGGCGTTGCGCTTATTTCAAAGGACAGCGCCTTCACAGACCGAGAAGATTTGACGCTGGTTTGGTAGTGCACGAATCACGGGCTGACCTGTGACACCTTGTGCATCGCTTCGAGCGACCTCGGACCTTGTTGCTGGGTTGTTTGGCTCCAACAACGAGGCAACAAGGTACTTGTTGGCTCTTGAAATTCAACCCATTGAAATCCTTATTTAACGCGCTTTATCCAAGTTTATTACTCGGTAACCCCTTCGCAATAAATGATAAATCTGTTATCGTTGTGGAGTCAGAGGGGTAATCACTGACTGTACTTCGTCACATGGCGCAGTTGGCACAACGCACGCAAGCCAAACCCCAAGAATCTGTATGCAATCACTCTTTGCCTCAACAGCCGAGGCACAAAAGGAGGATGCTCATGCATTTTTCAGATTTTACGTACGTCACCCGCGGTAAGCTTGTAGAGGAGCTGCACGTGACCAAAAGAACTATCCGCCAATGGGAGGCACTCAGAGGTTTTTCAAAGCTGCTACTAGGATCTGGGCGTGTCTCGCTCAACAAGACCCCAGAAGTCGCAACTTGGTTGGAGAACTCTAAGGAGACCCAACAATGAAACCGGAGCAGCAAATATCGATAGATGAAGCGCGCAAGTTTCTTACATTACTCGCCCCTGACGAACAGTTCACCTTTCAGACTTTCGATGACAACCAAGAGCGCAAAGACCCGAGCATCACAAGTGTTCGACACGGAACACTGGAACAGCACTTTGATCACTTAGTCCGGTATAGTGAAAAAGGAGCTGGAGTTTTTGTGGTTATAAACAAAACAGACTTGAGGGGGCGAACCAAAAATAATGTCGAAAAAGTTAGGTCATGCTTTTGCGATCTTGATGGTGTTCCAATAGAGCCCGTTTTGAACCATCAACTGGAACCAAGCATACTGGTAGAAAGTTCTGAGGGGCGGTGGCACACATATTATATTGCGCGCGACGTACCTCTTGGGGCTTTTACGGAGCTACAACATGCAATTGCTGATGCGTTCGACGGTGATCGGGCCTGTTGTGATCTACCACGCGTAATGAGACTGCCTGGTTTTTTGCACCAAAAGGTGAAAAACGGCATACGCAGTGAACCCTTTATGACGCGGATCGAACAATCTCACAAAGATCTTGTTTATACGTACGAGCACCTCAAGAAAGCCTTTCCTCCGAAAGAGACTTCTACTGCTGAACGTGCCAACAGTAATTCGAGCGGGGACGATTGCACTGATCAGACTGCCTTAAGGGATGCACTATCGTACATTGATCCAGAACCGAGGGAAGACTGGATCAAAGTGGCACACGCGTTGAAAAGTGGGGGTCCCAACTTTCTTCCGGCTTTCCTTGAATGGTCAAGAGGTGATCTTACTAGTCGCGCGCCACGCAACTATATAAACGACACCGATGTAATTGAGACATGGAATAGCTTGGAACCGAACCGTATCGGCATCGGGGCTGTATTTAATCTCGCCAAAGAAAAGGGCTACGCTCCGATAGGCCTAGGTAACGCATTACGTTTAGGGTCACAGGTGGAAGTCGCAAGTCTGCTCTGTGATCAAATCAAAAAAGAAACCGAAGCTGAGCTTGTGTTCAGCGAAGGTATGTTCTGGGCCTATCGATCAACGCATTGGGATAACATATCGGAAAGCGCGCTCCGCAAAAGAGTGCACAAGTTAGACGGCACAATCTATGGAAATAGAAAGACCCTGCGGATTTCAAAAGGTTTTATCGACGGCATTATCAAAGAGATGTCCGCGATTGCAGATCAGCCGGGTTTCTTTGAGACCCGCGATGATGGCGTTAACCTCCGTAATGGTTTCGTAAGGATTGGAGAAAAGGGCAACGTGTGCCTCGAACCTCACTCACCAAACCACAGACAACGCTTTTTAATCTCCCAAGAATGGATACCCAACCTGTGTGAGGTTCCGCCTGGGTACTTCCAAAGGCTTCTTAGCGGCAGTTTTGGCGACGAAGACGATGCGAGCCACCAACTCATGTTGGAAATCTTAGGGGCTTCTATTTGCGGTATAAACACCAAACTTGGTAGCCCAAAGGCCTTTGTGCTCCACGGTCCAAGTGCAGGAAACGGTAAGTCAACTTTCCAATCTTTGATAAGAGAGCTTCTACCAACTTCAGTGGTGTCCTGCATCGCACCCGCCGACCTAGGTGAACCACAGTTTTTAGCAACTTTGGCAGGCTGCCAGGTCAACCTCACGGACGATATATCGAGTTCGAAAGCTATTGCGACCGATCGTTTTAAGGCTACCGTCACAGGGGATCCTGTTCAGGCCAAGGCTATATATCGTGAGCCTTTTTCTTTCATACCGACGGCGCTGCACATATTCTCTGCCAATCACCTGCCCAGTTTTTCTGGAGGTGTCGATAATGGCATAATAAGGCGGATTGTCGTGGTTCCCTTTAATCGCTCCATTCCAGATGATGAACAGATCTCGGGTTTCGCTAAGCTTATTATCGAACACGAGGGTGACCTGCTAGTGTCTCTTGCAGTACAGGCAGCGGCGAACGTCGTTTCGCAGGGGCATTACTCTCTCACAGTCGGGTCCCAAAAAGCTACGGACCAGTGGTTCAAGGATGTTGATCCAGTAACCGAATGGTTTGAGGATGGTGGCTTGGAAAGGCACGTTAAAACAGCGGGGATCCTCGTCCGGGAGCTTTACACGCGGTTTCGCGATGATAGCAGCAACCTTGGTATCACGCATATCCCAGGCCAAAGCCGTTTCAAGCAACGGTTACGAGAAAAAATTGCAAGTGATCCTCAGTGGGACATCGCAAGACGAAACAAAGGTGAAATGCTGTTTCCTCGCAGCTTGGTGACAAAAGTGACTAAGTTTCCTAAATAGTTTTAACTATGGAGGGGGGGGACACTCTCGCTCCTCCAAACTTTCATTTTTTTTCATCACTTTCGTCACTCTGAATTCCCAAATCAAAAACCACTCGCCAGTTCTTGCCCAAAGCCCCAGATGCGATGGCCTCTTGCTCGATTTCCCGCAGTTCTGACATGATCTCCCGTCCAATCTGCGCGCGACGCTTCGCTTCAGCCTTTGCGGCCTTGGTGCAACGCCCGTGCTTCCAGTGCAGTGCACTCAGCTTGGCTAGCCCCGCCGCGGTCCGTGCTCCGGTCGATTTGCCGCCGTGGTTTCGGCAGCGAGCCTTGCCTTTCATTGCGGGGTTCTGGCAGGGAGTACCTTTACAGGTCTTGGCGCCACAGCGCATACCTGGCCAGTCTGGCCCTAGCTCCCAGTTCTTCCCTGCTGCAAAGAAAGCATCGTTCATTGAGATCTCCTTTCCGATAGCTTTGTGTTCCAGTGGCCAAGGTTCAAGATGCATGGTCCGTGGTCCTAACTCCTCACTTATCACCGCCGGCAGTCCGAGTTGTATGGACCTTGGATCCTGGCACTTGGAATGCGAACCTTGAACCTTGGTCCTTCAAGTGTTCTGCCCCGCTTCCAACCAACAAAACGGTGCCTCTGGGCTGCGTCAAAGATGTTGTTTCCTAACACCCTATGGACGCCCTTCAGTAAAAGGTTAGGCTGAGGGGGTTACTGTGAGCTTTTCACAGGGATAAATATCCTAGCGTAGCAACCCCACCCCCCTATTTGAGGGGCCCCTGTTCTATTCCCCATCCCTGTAATTGTTAGGCATCCAAATTATGCCGTGGCTATTTTCGTTTGGGCTTCTTGGCTACCAACAACCGCAGTTGCACTGAGGAGCAAGGTCCACGGATCACGCTTAAGCTTTCAGCTGCAACTTGAATCCTGGTGAGCGTGATAGTTCCGTCCTTCAATTTAATGTTATATTATAACAAAATAGTGACCTGCGCAAGTGCGTCTGACAAAAAGTGGTCCATGGGAGCCGCCTTGGCTTTGGTGCTTATTGGATACGACTACAGCTTCGTACCGAAGCCATCGGGCCACGTAGCCGCTCCTTGAGGATCTACCGAGCATCAGCTAGCCCAAGGCGCTGGGCTCGGACACCAACAAACGTGCGCGCAGCGCGATCCTAGGACCTAGGACCTTGGCTTAATTCGTAACTTGCTAAGCGAGGGAGCTGGGGCCTGTTCGTCCGTCCCACCACCTCTGCGGCTCTGTCAGGCAAGTTTAAATGTGATTAATGCTAGGCTGGTCACTTTTATCAGTGCCGATTAGCTGTTCGCCAAATGTAACGCAGACTCAACTTTTGTGTAAAAAATAGCTAAAAACCATCGTTGCATTTCCGCCAACTGGCACATGCGGCTTGCGCGCTCTCATAAGCAGATGAGCTTTTAACAGCTTAAAGATCATGCCTAACATATTAGTTAAAAGGCATATCAAGTTGCGTGCGGCAACTCGTAAAACCTTCAATTCCGACACAATAAAAAGGCCCCCCGAGGGAGGCCTTTTCTCTGTTCCTAACCAACTTACCAATGCAGCAGGTTCAGGACAGATTTCTTGAGCTTGCGCCCAACTTAACCTTGAAGCAGGCTTAGTACGCCTTGCTTTGAAGAGTTTGCTTGCGCAAGCATCGCAGTGGCCGCTTGGCTCATGATCTGCGCCTTAGTCAAAGCACCAGTTTCTTGGGCAAAGTCTGCATCTTCGATACGGGACTGCGACGCCTCAGTATTCACAACAACCCTCGAGAGGTTATTGATCGTGTGGTCGAGGCGGTTTTGGATCGCACCCAATTCAGCACGTTGCGAGGTGATGAAGTTAAGAGCATTATCAATACTCGCGATCGCACTTTCAGCACCATCAACTGTACCAATATTGACCTCTGAGATCGTTGCATGCGTCGCATTACCGGCATCACCGGTAGCAGACCGATCGGCGCCAAACTGCAGCACATCTAGGTCAGAACCGGACAGTGAAATCGAGCTGCCAGTACCAGCTGTTCCGGTCAAAGCCTTAAAGCTCAAACTACCGCCCTCAAACGAAGCTGTTGCATTACCGCCCGCCGTCACCAGGTCCGCGTTAATCGCTGCAACAACATCAACCATCGTGGAGAATGCGGCGCCCTCACCGTCAGTGCCCGTTGCGGACACTTCTGCCCCAAACGCATCTTCAACAATAGTCCCTGCCAACGATATCGTTTTGGCACCTGCTTGATCTAAGCCAATGCTAAAGCCGCCGTCCGAGTTCGAGACCGTTACTGAGTAACCATCATCTGCAAACGACTGGTTAATTGCACTTTCAAGATCAGCGGCAAGAGCATCAAAGGAAAGCGTCGAGCTCTGCGTTACCTGGACTGTGCGGGATACAACACTGTCTCCATCCGCAATCGATACGGATACGAAACCGCCATCTTGAGTAGTATCAACACCGCCATCAACGAGGCCATTGGTAGCATAAGTCGCCTGATCAGCCGACAACCCCAGATCATCTGCCAACCCTTTAAGGATGTTGGTATTATTTATCGTTGTGTTTGCTTCTGTTCCGAACCCTTCGACTGTAACGTTAGCCAGTGACATGAACTTCCCAGAAGCGTTTTCTAAGGCAAGATATTTTACAGCCTTATCGGGCGACGCAACCGTAGTACCCTCTTTGACGACCACGTCTACCGCATGATCACCAGCGAAAACTCCTGTGGCGTCGATCGCACGCTGCATTTCCGCTGCATAGGCCTCCAGGTTTGCATAGGTACCCGCTGTCATAGTGATATCTGCAGAGCTTCTATCTCCAACAGTAAGGTCAAAGTCGTCGGTACTGGCGCTGCCGACAGCAATACCACCAGAGGCCTCCACAAATGTACGAACACCAACGATACCATCACCGGGTTCAAAATCCTCATTAGTCGCGTTAGCATCACCCACCGTGAAGGTAACAACGCCACCAGAATTTGTTAATTCGATCGTATCGTCATCACCAACCTGCAAACCATCAGAGAAATCAGCTGCAACTGTTGCTACGAGCCCATCAATGAATGCCGCAGCCAAGTGTGTGACTGTTGTAGCACTACCCACATTGAAAGCACCACTAGCTCCTGCGGCCGAATAAGCTGTACCGGTGGCTACCGTAAGTGTAGCCGTCCCTGCCGCACCATCCAGAACATAATCGATGCTTATCTTTTGACCATCCTGAAGATTATCCAACATTTCATCGGTAAACTCCATTGTCGTAGTCAGAGACGTGACGTCAGGATCAACCGTTGAAAGATTGCGAATACCTTCCGCATGAAGACCAGTAATTGGGCTAGGACCGTCTACGTCACGGAAGAGCGCAACACGGTCAGAGTTGCCAGAACCGCCACCGAACTCTGCGTCAATCCCAGCAGCGCCAAAGGTTGGCAAGAACTGTGTGCTAGGCGTACTAGCTAACCCTGTTTCGCTGAAGCGCGCAGCGGCCGCTGTGCCTGTCGCAGCTGCGTAGGACGCCGTGGACTCAGCGGTCAGCAAGCCATTGTAAGTGACCGTGCCACCAACTCCGGTACTCAAAAATGCACCTGTACTAGCACCTGCGAACTCAGTAAGTGCGAGATACTCGGATCCTCCGTCCACAGTAAACCGCAGTTTCCCATCCGTGCCCAAAGCAACGTCAACGGCATCATCGCCAGTGAAATTATCATCGAATGCGGCTTGCAGAGCGTCACGCATTTCCTCACCTGTGATGGCCGTGACGTCCAAAGTCTCAGCTTGAAGGTAGGGGACCATCCAAATGTCTTTGGCAGCATTGCCATTAACAGTTGCTGTGAACGCAAAATCTTCAAACCCGTTTTCGAATTCGGCAGCGACAGAATTTATGCTGACGCCGCTGAAGCTGGTGAGATCCAAGGTTGTGTCGTTGTTATCGACGGTTCCAGCGGTACCCAGAAGCTGCGCAACGCCCGTCCCCGCAGTGGCAGTAACGCGCCCGTCGCCAATCGCTGCAACTTCAGCAAACGCTACGCTCTTTAGGCCACCCTCAACACTAAATCCAAACTTCCGGTTCACATCATCAAAGGACACCGTTACCGCATCTTCCCCAGTAAAATGCTCATCCAACGATGCCTGAATGACGCGGGTCAGCTCTGCGCTTGAAACTGCGGACCGGTCTTTCACGTAAGCTGTATCGTCCAACTTATCATAGAACTCGACGTCGACAGCTGTGCCACCGTTTACAGTTACGTTGAACGCAGCTTTCAAATTATCTGTCAGGTCCACGGCGTTCATAGGCTGTGACAGTCCGTGAGTGACTGTTCCGCGGTCAGAATATACAAACTCTGAAACAAACGCACCGGTAGTCGCTCCATCGGTACCCTCGCGAAGTGATACGAAGTTATCCCCATCGGCGGCAAACTGCAGATAACCTTTTGCATCTATGGAGGCAGTTACATTACTTCCGTCGAAGGCGCCCGTTGCGCTGAACGTGTCATTCAGTGCCTGAATAAATTGGTCGCGCGTCACCTGGTCAGAGGTAGACGCTGAATATGTTTCCGGTTCATCTAGAGCAGCTTCAGACACGCCTAAAATCGATGAGAGCGATGCCGTCAAATCAACCGATACATAATCGCTGTCGTTCACGCGCATCTCAAAGATACGAAGTGATTTATCTGCCAAGTTCAGCGAGTCAGTAGATTGGAACCCGTTCGCACCTAGTGTCGAATATACATTGTTTCCGAGGAGCAAAGAAGTAGCTGGACCTTCATCCTCACCCACAAAGGAAACTTCAGCAGTAGCTGAGGTTGGGTTCAACCCGTTGGAAGTCGGGAGGTTTACCGACTGATCAACGCCATCAACAGTAACCGTAAAGTTTGCGCCTTGATAATCCGCAGCAGTTGTAGAAACACCGCCAAAGGCGATTGTTGCTAGCGCAGATTCTGTCGCAGGACCGTCAGCCCGTGCTCCAAGCGAGCTGGCAGCGACGCTTCCAACATTTACGGACAGGTTACCGTTATTGGTACCCGTTACATTTAAATTACCGGAATATGACCCATCAAGGATATTCTGGCCATTGAAAGTCGTAGTTTCAGCAATTCGATCAAGCTCATCAGACAGCTGTGAAACTTCAGCCTGCAGCGCGTCCCGGTCACTATCATTGAAAGTACCATTACTCGCTTGGACGCTGAGTTCACGCATCCGCTGCAAGATGTTGCTGACTTCTTCGATACCACCCTCGGCGGATTGAGTAAGTGAAATACCATCAGACGCGTTTCGGATGGCCATGTTCAGGCCTCGAACTTGGCTCTCCATGCGTGTAACAATCGACAGACCTGCGGCGTCATCCGCGGCTGAATTGATGCGCATACCTGACGAAAGCTTCTCCATCGCCGACTCTAGGTCTTTGTTCACTTTATTCAAGTTAAATTGCGCGTTGATTGACGCTGTGTTGGTATTAGTTTGGGTGCATGCACAAGAAATCTTGAACCTGCTGCATTGGTAAGTTGGTTGGGAACAGAGAAAAGGCCTCCCTCGGGGGGCCTTTTTATTGTGTCGGAATTGACGGTTTGACGTTTTGCAGCACGCACTTGATATGCCTTTTAACTAATGTGTTAGGCGTGATCTTTAAGCTGTTAAAAGCTCATCTGCTTATGAGAGCGCGCAAGCCGCATGTGCCAGTTGGCAGAAATGCAACGATGGTTTTGAGTTATTTTTTACATAAAAGGTGAGTCTGCGTTACATTTGGCGAACAGCCAATCGGCACTGATAAAAGTGACCAGCCTGGCATTAATCATATTTAAACTTGCCTGACGGTGCTGTCAGAAGAATGAGAACACGCATCGGATTGCTGGCGCAGCCTGAATCTATGCGCTCAATAATTGGCGCCACTCAGTAAGAGCGGCGGTTCGATTGAGCTTGAAATGGTTGTGGACTGAAGAGTGGACGGCAGCGAACTTTTGCAGACATCGCATCTGTAGGAAGCGGAGCATAGCGCGTTCTCTTCGTCGAAACGGCAAGTGGGAATTCTCAGCCCGATTATTTACCTAGCGACCCGTTTCCTGCCGATCCGCGTT
>Ga0209532_1003229_pt1 | contig 10913 bp, 7 predicted proteins | sample COG_02_FD_184746 | JGI IMG/M metagenome (GOLD analysis project Ga0209532, IMG submission 184746) | Pelagic Microbial community sample from North Sea - COGITO 998_met_02 (SPAdes) (version 2) | ecosystem: Environmental > Aquatic > Marine > Neritic zone/Coastal water | place: Helgoland, sampling... | reverse complement strand
CAGCTATATTTGCGTCAAAAAACTTAGAAACCAAAGGATCAAATGATTTATTGGGATCTGAAGCAACCAATCCTAAATATTCCTCTTTTGTAAATAATCGCAAATTCGATCCAACAGGTAAGGTTATGCTGTCATCCTCTAAAGCTTCATCTAGATTTATAGCCTGAACTTCTTTTCCAACAATTAATGCAAACGATGTAAAGATATTATTATTTATTAAATAACCGTCTGCATTTAACATTGACCCAACTCTTAAAACTTCTTTAATATTATAGATCTTTTGCTTTCGGCTCAGTGGGACGTATGCAATTCTTGTACCGCCAAGATAAATTTCTGTTACATTTGAGGCTGCAAATTTAGAAACAATAGGGTCAAGTGACTGACTATGATCTGAAGCAACCAATTCTAAATATTCCTCTTTTGTAAATAATTGTAAATCCGATCCAACAGGTAAGGTTATGCTATCGTCCACTAAAGCTTCATCTAGATTTATAGCCTGAACTTCTTTTCCAACAATTAACGCAAACGATGCATATACATCTAAACTCAATACTGCACCATCTTTTAATACTTCTTTTATACTTAATGGTATGTTGGTTTTTATCTCAAAATCTTTCAAAACAGCCCCAGAAACTTTAGATATATTTAAATCACGCGTTTCAATAAAGCCTATCCGGAGTGCTTCGCCTTCTTTAAGTGATTCATTTTTATCTGCTATTCGTGTTGCTATTTGTCCAGTTGAATCAAAATAAGAAATTTTTAATTTAGCCCCAGGAGGCAAGAAGGAAGTGCCTGTAATACTTAATAAATTTTTTATTGATATTTCAGATTTATCATTCGGTAATTCATATATTCCTGGGTTGTTTACAAATCCTGTTAATGCAATTGTCGGCCCCTTAAATGGAACAAATATACGTGCACCATTTTTTATTAGCGGGTCTAATTCGAGTGATGGATTTTGTAAAAAATCATAAAAATCTACAGTTTGTGTTGCGTCACCGATTTGACTTAACGAAATATTTCTTAATGAACCACTATCAGAAATACCTCCCGAATATGCAATGACTCTACTGAGTGGTGTATATGCTGGTACAGCAATCGTTCTTGGAGATTTTACATTACCAGAAATCTGTACTGTTACTAATCTAGCATTATTTAGTCTAACAAAGACTTCAGCGGATGCATCATCTAATATGATTTTATCAAGAACTAATTTACTGACTTGATTTAAATTCAAATTATTAACATTCAAAGGATATATATTTTCAAGCGTAATAGTTCCATCATTCATAACTTGATAATTTTCGTTAGATGGACTCAATCCAGTTATTGTAATCTGAATTGTATCCCCAGGAGCCAATTGGTAGTTTTTTCCTGAAGTATTAAAAAAAAGCAAACTATCATCTTGAGGGTGATTAAATTCGTTTGACCCAAAAATATTTAAATCTTTTCCAGTAAGAGCATAAAAATATCTCACTAACATTGATTTTTTGTTTATGTATGTTTGACCAATAGTTTGAGATAAATTTATTTGAAGATTATTATCTGTATTTACTACATTTTGATTTTCAGATACCAGCTTTTGATCAAAAGTGGTTTTGTCTTGTTGTGGAATATTATTTATTATTGACGGGTTTTCAATCAATAGTTTTTGAAGAATTGCATCATTAACTGATTGAGCAAAACTTGGTTGTACCAAAACTAATAAAATAAAAATAAATAAATTTCTCAATAATAGAATATTCATTACCTATCTTTCTTAATCGCATGTTGTATTAATACAAAAGCTGCCCCAAGAAGTAACCCAAATATTAATGAAATTGCTAAGATTAATTTAGGCTTCGGAGCTGTTGGATGAAAACTGATGGTAGGATTCATATATGGCTCTGCAATAAAATATTTTCCCTTTGACGCAAACATTAGTTTTTCTTCTTCTTTAACTATGAGTTCTGCTAAAGACTCTCTATGCTCTCGAGAGCGTGCAGAACTAAGCTTTTCTTTGTAAAAAGCTAACGGTTGCTTTGAAAAATCAATATATCGCTGCCTCATTACTTGATCAGTAGTTTTAATAATCTCAGCTATAAGTGACAAAACCAATTCTGGTTTCGAAGATTCAGCTGTTAAACTAATAAAATTACTATTTTTAATTTCATTTATTGAGATACTTTCTGAAATATAAATTGCTAAACGTCTTGCATTAGGAGGTGAGTAATTAACTCTATCATTCCCAGTTAAAATCCTTTTTAAAGCGCCAACGTAAGAACTAAACTTACTTTTTGGTGGTTCAGAAAAGCTATTGAGAGGTGCATTCCATTCACTAGCAAAAATTTCTTTAATAAGTTTTTTATTTTTAAAAATTATCTCTGATACTTCAGTAGAAAATATTAATTCTTTGAAAATCTCAAAATCACTTGTAGAGTTTGTCGGCAACTGAATACCTGCAAGAGATGCAAACCCACCCAAACCGGACAAGTTATTATTTTGTTGAGTTTCTCCAACAGGTTTTAGCTTATATTCAACTAAATATTGTCTTTGGGCACTCTGAAGATGCATCGATGCAAAAAAGATAAAACATATACTACACAAAACAATATAGATTTTACCTTGCCAAAGCATTGCAAAAATTTCTCTTAAATCAATCTCATTTTCATAAATTTTTGCAGAATCTTTATTCATAGTTATTGTTTGCATTTAAAATACAACTTTTTCAATATCTAATTTATGTGAAATATAAATTAACTTGTGAGAATTAATTTTGTTTTTTTTTCTTCTTTTCAGAGACAAAAAAGTGTTCTCATAATTGTTTATCCAATGCTCCTTAGGGTTCATCCATTAAAACAAGTTCTGGCTCGAAAACTAACGAGCGCGCTTAATTTCAATGAATTACTAAATGTTAACTCGCACACCTCGCATTGAAAATTTTGTAAAGGAGAATATTATCTTTGGAGTTAAAGGTTTTAACCTCTCCAACTACCTCATTTGAAATTTGTTCGTTCGATATTACATATCGAGCACCAATCCTATAAGCGGCACAAAAATCAAGTAAATTCGGATTCCCTTTAGGGAAGAACGCATAGACCCTATTGCCCCATTTATCGTAGTAATCAGCATTGCTTGTTGATAGAATTGACTTTGATATTACTGTTCTAAAATCCTTTTTGTAGCTTAACGGATAGAGTACATAGTACCCATCAATCGCACGAATTCCATTCATGGGTGCAATCATGGGATCAATTCCAACAGACATGACAGCATCGTCTCCTACTAATTGTTGAATAGATTTGTAGTCATTAGTTTTGTAATATTTGTAAAAACTGGTGCCTGCATCTCTACCTACAAGAAGGTTCAGTACTTCTTTTATGTGTGGCGTTTGAATTAGATTGTAGCCAAGTTGAAGCAAAACAAGTGTAATCAAAATAGCTGAGTGTCTCCGATTAAATTCAGCAACTTTAAATAGGGAAATGAGTGAAACGAATACAATCGTTGAATACAAGAAATAAAACCTATCCCATTGAAAGGAGTTCAAGAACGGCACTGTCTCTCTCAGTGGGTATGATAATGATGATGTTGAGAAGGTGTAGATGATTATGAAAAAAGCGAGGAGACCAATCAAAAAGCATAAATTAGATTTACGGTAGTCTTTGGAAAGCAGAAAAAAACTAATAAGCGTGCAGACAGAGAAGGGTAAGCTGTAAGTCACGTGATAAAAAGGATCCCCAAATAGGCTTGTTTTAATCGTCATTAATAGATCGCGCCAAAGAGAATAATTTGTTTCTCGAAATATACCCCATTCAGAACGATGCCAAGTAACATCACTAAAAAATTGTGCATAAAAAAGATTTATATTTCCTAAAACCATTCCCAAACATAGTGAAAGATATCCAAATATCAACTTTCTGGTTATTGCTTCTTTAAATCCAAATACCAAAATTAGAGGCATCATCAAGGCTACAAATAAACCAGAAAGAGCAAACGAAATATTCGAACCAATCAGAAGCAGTCCAAGCAAAACAGATGCTTGTTTTATTCCGTCTATTTTTTTCAAAAGTATTAAGAAATAGATTATGAGTGGTATTCCAGCTACAGATAGCAAAAACACAGAAAAACTAATTGATGTTGAAAAGCACAAAGCAAGTAAGGCGCAGGTGAACTTGGGTAGTCTGTATGAACTGGCTAAGAGATATATTCCCGCAAAAGCAATTGAACGCACAAAAATATCAATAACTACATAAGATAACCACGAACTCTCAAGCAAATATAGTATAGAGAGTGGCTGCATAAACCTCGGCAGCAGCGAACTTGGTATTTGTCCATTTAGCGCAAGGTACGATGCGTTAGGTTCTCCTTTATAAAGTTGCCCAATAATATGGTTTACTACTACTTCACTATCAAGGTTGTCGCTGGTGCCTATTAGCTGAAATGGCTCAAACACCCAAGGTAAATAATAAAAAAATGTAACTAGCAGTATGAACGCTGTTAAGCTGAAGAGGAATGATCTTTCGCTCATATCATATATCCTGTTTTTTGTAAGTTACCTTTTGAAATGTTAAACTCTCACCCAAAAAATAATTTGCAGGGATAGCTTTCACTATATAGCTATAAGATAGACAAATGTTAGACATATCGCCAAAACTTGGCTTGTTCTATCCTTTAATGCAAATACAATTGGGTCGTCGTGCATTTCACCTCTGTGTGCTTGTATCCAAATCCAGCTTATCCAGAAAAGCACAATTGGCACAGAAAACGAAATTATTTTGGGTTGAGCATAAAGCCTGACAACTGTTTCACTATTTAAGTAAAGTGCCAACACTATTACCGCCGCATAGCCTGCGGTAATACCCAATGTCTTCACTAACGGAGCGTCTTTTGTCTTATAACCCCTGCCGTATGAAACACTGTTGCCTGCTTGCTCCTGCACTTGCAGCTCTGCATAACGTTTGACGAAAGCCAGAGACACAAAGATAAATGCTGAAAATAATAATAACCAAAATGATAATAATATAGCGACAGCAGCAGCACCAGCAAAAATGCGTATTATGTAGAGCGAAGCTAAAGTCAAGCAGTCAATCAATATAAACCGCTTCAAACACAATGAGTACAAAGTGCTTAGAGCAAAGTACCCAATTAACCATGCTATAAAACTACTTCCAACCATTAAACCAAGCGCAAGACTTATAATGGCAAGGATCGGTATCAGCACTACGCCATATTTAATGGGCACCACTGCAGCAGCAAATGGGCGGAGGCGTTTGCGGGGATGCTTGCGGTCGTTATTTAAATCCAATAAGTCATTCAAAATATACACTGCAGAAGCACAAAGGCTAAATGAGACAAATGCTATTAACAGCGAAGATAGCGAATGGATATTGCTAAACTGATGGGCTGCAAGTAATGGCACAAAAAGCAACAGATTCTTTACCCAATGATGCGCACGAAAAACATGACGCCAATGTGGGAGGCTTATGACTTCATGTGGAAAAACTTTTGAAATATTGGTAACGGCTTGGGCTTCTTTTAGGACTAATTTGCTTGCATTTACTACAATAGCCTTCTGTGCGCCTGCCCATACTTCTATGTCCGCTTTTGAATTACCCGCATAGTCATAACCTTTATCACCAAATCTATCCTCCAATACTTTACGTTTTTTGACGTTTTTTAAATTAATGCTCATATTACTAGCTATAACGTCATCAAATAAGTTTAAGTGTTCTGAAACAGCTATCGCAACTCGCTCATTTGCGGCCGAACAAAGTACAATTTTCCTACCATTGTCCTTCTGCTCCTTCAACCAATCAATAAAAGGTAGATTATATGGGAGAGTTGTTACATCCAACTCACAGTTCTCAGCAACTTTAAATTTAAGAAATGCAATTCCCCTTACTAACCAAAAAGGTAGGAAAAAAAGAAAAAAGGGTTTATTCCTTATGAGCATTAGAATAGATTCATGGAGCGTATCTGTCAGGGTGAGAGTCCCATCCAAATCAACTGCTAAAGTTTGTGTTGATTTCATAGATTAGTTGAACCCTTCTGCTTGTTAGAATTAACTTAGCTTTTACTTGTCTTTTTCAATGATAAAAAAATGTTTGAGTATAAATATTTTAAGCGTATGAATTTACTTGAGGGCCCATCTTTTCATAATAACTGGAGACTAAGGAATTATAACGAGGATTGGTATCACTATTAACAGTTTGGATTCGAGAAAAATAATCAAAATAATTTCCTGTGTCTAGTGTCCTCCACCCTTAAAAATAACAATGGCGCCCTTCCAGATAATCCATAAATCAAGTTGAAGTAATCCGAAAGATGAGCGCTTTAAATACTCATCAATATATTGGTACTCGTAGAGAGAGTTTCCCATTTCATCAGTGCCTTTATTAATATGCCCAAGCCCAAGTAAACCACCCTTTAACAATGTACGAGTAACGTTCCCTTGAGATTTGTCCCTGTCGTAATGCAGCACTGACAAAGGTCGTGGGCCGACAACACTCATATCACCAATGAACACACTCCAAAATTGCGGCAACTCATCTAAGTACCATTTTTTAACAAAAGCGCCCACTATAGTGCGACTATCGGGTGTCCATTCTGCAGAATAGGCGATCCAGTCATGGCGCGCCGCACCCTTGGGCTCAATATATTTGGTTTTAATCAAACGGATTTTCCACTTTTTTATCTTTACCCCACCACTAACGCCCCAGTAATAAAATAACATAGGGCCCTTATTCTCTGGTATTAAAATACCCTCAATAAAATATGCGACTTTTAAGAGTAGTAATATCGGCAAACTGATCAAGAGTAAAATTAATGCCAAAATTTTATCAAATAATATCTTAAATAATCTAGGTGGCAAGCCATTCTTCAGAGCAAAAATATGTGCATACTCAGCTTTAATTTCATCAGTTGGAGGCGTATAAGGGAAAGCTTCGATGGGTTCTGATGTAATTGTTTTTTTTTCAATCATAATATAATTTTCGTTGTTTAGAAATAGTTGTTTTAAGTTTTATTGCCACTCTTCAGGACAATCGCTCTTCCAATCATCAAAAGCATCATCCAAAGAGTACTTATATTCATAACCCTGTTCCACCAAATAAGTGGGTAATATATTATTTGATCGGATTAATTTCTTGATGCGTATGGGGCTGAACGGATGTTGGACTCCCAAAGGCCGAGCTACTACCTCAATAGTATAGGCTACAACAAAAAGTAGAGCACTGGGTACCGAAGGAGACCACACCTTAGTATTAGTTAATCTGGCTATAGCCTCAACATATTCCTGAATAGACGGCCCAGGGTTCATAGTCATATTAAATAATGACACTCCATCAGCTTTTGACTTTTCACTATTAAGAACCCAAATCATTGCGCGGCATAGCTCTTTGACATAAATACCGGCCTTACGAGTTTGTTTATTACCCATATAAAAAAAATAACGATTCTTTACCGCTTTAATCAAGCGCGAGACATTGCCACCCTCACCAGGTCCAAAAACAACACCAGGCCTTACTATGACCAATTGCCGCTGTTTATTTCTAGCCTGCCATATCTGATGAATTTTTTCTGCTGCTAGCTTGGAGCCCCCGTAGGCAGATTCTGGGACAGGGGTGGATCGTTCGTCCCTCTCTGCCTCACTGGGGCCGTAGGGAGCAATAGAACTGGAAAAAATAATTTGGCTGCAACCAATCTGTTCTGCCCAATCACAGACATTTTCAGCTCCATAAAGATTAGACTCATAGTATTCAGAACTTTTATGTCCTGGCTCTCTATGGACAGCCGCAAAATTTGCAATCAGCGTAATTTCTTCGTCTGGACGCCAGCTAATACATTCTCTCACATCACCATTAACGTGGGCATAACAGAAACTATCAGCTATTAAGCTACGCCTAAAGACTGAAGATTTTTCTTCAGCGCACTCATGATCATAAAGATAAACTTTATCAAAACCCTCTTCTTCGATCAAATGTTTAGCAAAAAATGCTCCTATAAAGCCAGTTCCACCAAAAATTACTGCAGTTTTCATTTTAATATATTCTCCTGATATAGAATATTAGTGAATAAAGAATGATCATAAATAGATAATGTCTTTACGAGAACACATTATTCAGTTTTTTTTAAAACAAAATATACTTCTGATAAGGGAAAAAGTGATACAAGATATTTTTCATACAGCCTGGGAAACCTATTTGCAAAAGTTTCAATGCCAATAATTCTTGCAAAATTGAATTTAGGCTTTTCCCGCCAGCTTGTGCGGGCTTCTCGAAAAGAAAGAGTGTTGTTAATTAGCTGGAATAATTTTGAGTCATCCATATACGTGTATCCAAATTCAACGTTAAAGACGAAATAATACATAGACCTGTAACCCATACTAAAAGTGTGGGTAGGATCAGTGTGAAAGTTATCCGACGAAAAATGTGGAGCAACTATCTCAATCAAACCACCAGGTTTGAGTAATCGATGACATTCGTTCATAATCTTACATATGTCATTTAAGTGCGATATTGAATGACTAAAAATAATACTATCAAAGGACTCAGCCTCAAAAGGCCAAGGCATTATGTTTAAGTCATGAACAACATCAACACCTGATAAATCAAATCTATCTATACCGATAGCTCCGCCGACCTTTGATCCTCCGCACCCTACGTCTAGAACCTGTTTTTCATTCATAATTAAACTCTTATATCCTATCAAATATATTTTTATATTTTATACACAATTCATCCCAATCGAATTTTTCAGCAAAGTCCAAAGACTTTAAGCTCATCATTTCCAGTTGACTAGGAGAGGTGATCAATTCATATAAATTTTGTCCTAATATCTCATGGGAAACTGCTTCCACTAATAGGCCACGACTACCATGACCCACTATTTGAGGGTCGATTCCATCTTTACAGTCAAATGCTACCACTGGCAGGCCTAATCCAAACGCCTCAAGCACAGTGATGCTTCCACCCCCTTCTTTGGTCGAAGGATTTACAAATATCTTACCGCTACTCATCAAAGAATAAGCCTGAATGTTATCTGTAACGGACCCTGCAAAGAAAATCCTATCATCAATTTCTAATTCTTTAGCGAGAGTTAAAAGTGAATCATGCTCAGGTCCATCACCAATAATTACCGCAGAGGCCATGTAGCTATATTGATCTTCGATATATTTTATTGACCGCAACAATAAATCAACCCTCTTATGATTCTTTAATCGCCCAATATAAGAAAAATCATAGTTTTTCTGTGTCTTAAGTAAAACTTTCTTCAATGCTTTTGTGTCTATTCCGTTATGAATCAACGAAACTGATTCCTTAGCACTTGCAAGTTCTAGCATTTCATTAGTAGAACTTTCACTAATCCCAATCAAACGGCTATTTTTTGTAATACTCCAAATCAAGAGTTTTTCAATACCATATCCAAAGATGCCCAGAACTTTAGAGTAGTCGAACCATGTTTTTCCCCACACTTCCCACCAATCTACTACCAACTTTTCTTTTATCCCTTTCTTATAAGACCACGGAACTAAGTGTAAAATCGGCCATTGACCCGACCAAACAACATCATACTGGCTTATATCTATGCGTGACGTCCATAGACTAAAAAGGAATTCGATAGGTTCGAGATACCTGCGACTTCCCGAACTGTTATACAAACCTTTGTAGCCTGGAAGGCCGATAAAATTTATTTTTGAATTATCGTTTGGGTGATCAAAATCCCAAGTTTTAAAGCATAACCAATCAACTTGATATCCCTGCGCAATCAGCCTCTTCGCAACTTCGTACATCCGTCTTTGACCACCTCCATCGACGGATGGATAAGAAACGTCATATACCAGCAAAATCTTTCTAACTGTAGGAAATTCCGTCACTTGTTAGTCATCCCTAAGATATCTATTACTTTGGCAATCACATAATCAATTTGGCTATTTTTCAAGGCCATTCCACTTGGGAGATATAATCCTCTTGTTGCAATGCTTTCCGACACTGGGCATGAAACATTTTCGAAAAAACCATCGTCTTTAAATACATTTTGTTTGTGTATGGGCCAGAAAAATGGTCTAGTACCTACTCCACTTTCCCCGAGCAAAGCTCTTAATTGGCCACTATCTAGATGGCAAGAATCTTTTAGCACGATTGGGAACACCCAAAATATATTGTCCGCATAACCTAAGCTTTTAATCGGTAACTGAATATGTTTTACGTTTTTCAAGCCTTCAAGATACCTCATACCCATCGCACGCTTGAGCTTCACAAACTTGTCCAATTGTTCAATTTGGGCAACCCCAACCGCAGCTTGAAGATTGGTCATTCGGTAATTCCAACCTAGATGGTCATGCTGGAAACGGCGCTCATTATTAAAACATAAATTCATGTAGTACCTACATTTTTCAGCTAGCTTAGGATCATTAGTAACAACCATACCCCCTTCACCAGTCGTGATATGCTTATTCGGATAAAAGCTAAAAGTGCTGATATCACCAAAGGAACCACATGGGCGGCCCTTATAAGACAATCCATGCGCTTCCGCAGCATCTTCAATTACAAATAAATTATGTTCGGAGGCGATATCCATAATCTGATCTACTTCAACTGGCAATCCAAAAATATGCACAAGCATGATAGCTTTTGTTTTACTATTTACCTTTTCCCTTATAAGATCAGCCGTTATATTATAAGTATGAGGACAGCAGTCGACCACCACAGGTATTGCTCCTGCGCGATAAATAGCTGCTGCACAGGAAATTATCGTATGAGCAGGCAATATAACCTCATCACCTTTAGTTATACCCAAGGCCGCAATAGCCAAGTCAAGCGCTACAGAACCATTTGAAACAGCTATTCCAAAATCCCGCCCCGCAATTTTAGCCATCGAACTCTCAAACTTTTTGATATACGGGCCCTCTGAAGAGATCCAGCCCGTTCTGATGC
>Ga0209532_1003224_pt1 | contig 10923 bp, 11 predicted proteins | sample COG_02_FD_184746 | JGI IMG/M metagenome (GOLD analysis project Ga0209532, IMG submission 184746) | Pelagic Microbial community sample from North Sea - COGITO 998_met_02 (SPAdes) (version 2) | ecosystem: Environmental > Aquatic > Marine > Neritic zone/Coastal water | place: Helgoland, sampling... | reverse complement strand
GCTTTTGTTTTTCACCACCGATGGCATGGCCTATAAGATGAAAACTTGGCGCCTGCCTCTTGGAGGTCGCACGGCCAAAGGCAAGGCCATTGTGAACATCTTGCCAATCCCGGCCGGCGTCTCAGTTGCTGCGATCATGCCCGTTGATCGTGATGAAGCGGAATGGGGCGATTTGCAGATCGTCTTTGCAACCACACAGGGCGATGTGCGCCGCAACCGCCTATCGGATTTCACCAATGTGCGTTCAAACGGCAAAATCGCGATGAAATTGCCGGAAGGTGTTGAATTGGTCAATGCGCGTATCTGCAGCGAAGATGATGATGTTATGCTCACCACCAACAGTGGCAGAGCCATTCGCTTTGCCTCCACGGATCTGCGGGTGATGAACTCGCGCGCCTCAACCGGTGTCCGCGGTATTCGTCTCAATGGCGACGATATGGTTGTCTCCATGTCAGTTATTCGCCATTTCGAAGCCACGCCCGAAGAGCGCGCCGCCTATCTGAAGATGCGCCGCGCTATGGCCGGACTGACAGATGAGGACGCCGGTGAGGAAGATGTTCCAGCAGATCCAAACTTCTCACAAGAGCGCTACGAGGAAATGGCGGCGGTTGAAAATCTGATCCTGACCATTACCCGCGGCGGCTCTGGCAAACTCTCATCCAGCCATGACTATCCAGTGCGTGGACGCGGCGGAATGGGCGTGGCGGCAATGGATAAGGCGATGCGCGGTGGCCCGGTTGTCGCCAGCTTCCCAGTTGAACTTGTCGATCAAATCATGCTCGTCACAAGTACAGGCCAATCGATCCGCTGCCCCATTGACGGAATTTCCTTCCGCTCTCGCAATGCGGGCGGTGTGCGGGTGTTTAACACAAGCCGTGACGAACAAGTGGTCAGTGTCGCTTATATTCCCGATCAGGGCGATGACGAAGAGGCACCCGAGCAACCCGCCTCCGAGAGCCACTCTTAAACCATGAATGTGATCGTGCAGGTAACTCTGTGCGGTTACATCAGCTTATAATCAAGCTCATATATAAAAATATATTTATATACGTTAGTGTATAGGCACCTATACGCTAAGTCACCCACATAACCCAACTCGGACTAGCACTCTTCTTCCGATTGCGTTAACTTTTTATTAATAAATGTTTCGTGCCTTCGGTCTAACGCAATCGTTAAACCGAGTCGCATTTAACGAGTTCACTGTGGCACCAAAGAGCCGCATACGGACCTGCGACGTAGCTGATTTATTATTAATTACAACGTAATGTGCAGCTGCGGCGATTTTATGTTTTGGAGAGATCTCCAAAGACAATAACGGTGAGGGGATGCAGCGGCGGCATCATGGTTGATCAGCTTTTGCATGTACTTAAAGCACGGTCACGTGGGTGAGGGACCGTGCTTTTTAATTTGCAGACCTACAATCTTAGGTCGTAAATGTCTGAAAATTTATTCCGCAAATAGGCCAGCAAAGGCGCCTCACTTGGTGCCATGTCACACGCCTTCGTGATGGTGTCGCGTGGCAGGTTTACGGCACCATGCCGCTGCAAACGCTCTTGCAACCAACCGGTCGCCTTACTCAAATCTCCAACCCGAAGCTGGTCATCCAAATCAGGAATAAGCTCAGTCATCCGCGAAAAAAGGCAACCTGCATAGACATTGCCCAGCGAATAGGTAGGGAAATATCCAAACAGACCTACGGACCAATGAACATCTTGCAAGCACCCCTGCGAAGCACATGGCACATCATAGCCGAAATCGGCCGCAAAGCGCTCATTCCAAGCGCTTTGCAAATCTTGCACTTGCAAAGCGCCCGCGATCATCGCGCGCTCCAGATCAAAGCGCAGCAGAACATGCAAATTATATTGCACCTCATCGGCCTCCGTACGGATAAAGCCGCTGCGCACCGAATTTACCGCTTTGTAAAACTCATCTGCCGTCTCAATGCCAAAATCACCAAAGCCTGCGCGCATTTTTCCAAAGAGGAACTCTGTGAATCCACGACTGCGGCCCAACTGGTTCTCATAAATTCGAGACTGACTTTCATGAACCCCCATGGACGCTCCCTGCCCGATCGCGGTGAGCGTATAATCTAGATCAACATTCTGCTCATAACAGCCGTGCCCCACCTCGTGAATGGTAGAATAAAAGCAATTGAACGGATCATTCGGATCCGTGCGGGTGGTAATTCGGACGTCCTGCCCCGATCCAGAGGAGAAGGGATGCACCGCTTTATCAATCCGCCCACGGCTCAAGTCATAGCCAAAACACTGCGCCAACTCACTTGCGATTTGCAATTGCACCGCCTCATCAAAAGAGCCTTGCAGCGATTTCGCTGGCGGTTTTTCTAAGATCTCACCACGCAAAGCCACCAATCCGGGGCGAAGAGCTCCAAACATACGGTCAAGTTCAGATGCTGTCGTGCCCGGTTCATAATCGGCCAACATAGCATCATAGACATCCCCGCCGGCTGCCAGGGCCTGCCCCTCTTCGATTTTGAGCGCCAAAATTTCCTGCAAAATAGGAGCAAAAGCCTCAAAATCATCCGCCGCGCGCGCCGCCGCCCATTTGCCCTGCGCCATAGAGGTTGTGCTGGCGATGGCCTCTGCCAAATCGCCCGGCACTTTCACCGCGCGCTCATAAGCAGTTTTAATCTGGCGCAGCTGCGCCTGGGTCACCTGATCAACGGCCTCTTCCTCACAGACCGCCAGCCACTCGCCGACCCGTGGATCTGAACGACGCCCATGCAGCACCCCTTCCAGCGCAGCCATTTCTTCGCCGCGCTGCGCAGATGATCCGCTGGGCATCATAGTTTCTTGATCCCAGCCCAAACGGCCGGAAACCTGCCCCAATGCCTGGGTTTGGCGATCAAAGTGTAACAGTTCCATTAAAGCTGTCATGAGGTCCCCCGAACAGAAGTGGCAATCGGATAGCCGGCCAAAAATCTTCCACGTAGCACCGCAAGCCACAGAAGCACTGCGGTAAACTGGTGCAGAATGGCCAAATTCCAAGGCGATGAATGCATCACTGTCACGACACCCAAGATCATCTGAACCGTCAAAACCAGCCCAACCGTGCCGAAGGCGGCTCGGGTGACCTTATGGGCCGAGGCTTTGGCCCTCAAAGCCACCACAATCGCGAAGACAAACAAAAGATAGGCGCTCATCCGATGAATAAACTGCACCAAACCATCGTCCTCAAAGAAATTACGCCACCAAGGAGACAGGCTGAACATATCGGGCGGAAGAAAACTGCCAGCCATCAGCGGCCAATCGGTGTAATTGCGCCCAGCATCAATGCCTGCAACCAGAGCGCCCAGCAGCACTTGCAACGCCACGAAATGCATCAATCCTGTGGACATACCGAACAGTTTGCGCTCCCGCGCGCGGCGCGCTTGCAGCAGCTCCGCCTCAGAGCGGGTAAATATCTGCACGTTCCAGAAAATATATCCCAACAGCGCAAAAGCTGCACCGAGATGCGCCATGAGCCAATAGGAAGCCACATCAAGCCGCACGCCATCAAGACCGGAATTGACCATCAGCCATCCGATGAATCCTTGCAGGCCGATAAAAGGCCCAATAGCAAAGAGAGAGAGGCGCCTAGCCTTGGGCAGTTTACCCGTGAAAAACAACAGCGCCAACCCAAGCGCCCAGGTCAGACCGATAAAGCGCCCAAGCTGGCGGTGGCCCCATTCCCACCAAAAGATGACTTTGAATTCAGCCAAGCTCATCGAGGCATTTTGCACAGCAAATTCTGCGGTGGTTTGATAGGCGGCAAAAGCGGCCAGCCATGCGGCGGCGTTCAAAGGAGGGATGGCGCCCATCACGGGATCCCATTCGGTGATCGACAAGCCACTGTCGGTCAAGCGGGTTAAGCCGCCCACGGTGATCATAACAACGATCAAACCGACCAAACTCCACAACCAAAGGCGCACCCAATGCCGATCGCCGCTTCCGGCGCGCGCGATTGCGCCCGCACTGGCGCTCGTGATCTTTGTATCGCTGCCAACCTCTTCAAAGATGTTTCGCTTACTCGCCATTTTTAAGCCTTTCGTTTGATCTCAATTTAGGGCTGAAAAACCCGCGTTCAACCGCGCTCTTTCCACCGGACCATTTGGCGCATGGTGCCATGCAGCATTTGCACGTCTGATTTGGTCAGCGGCATGCGCGACCACAGGTTGCGCAGATTTACCTTCATACTGGCCGCCTTGGTTTCCGGAAAGAAAAAACCTGCTGTATCAAGACTTTGCTCAAAATGCTCGGCTAATTTCTCAACATCAAGCCCGCTGGCCCATTCTGATTTCGTCACCTCAACCGCCGGCTCTGTCATCTCGCCCACCTGCCTTTGCCACTCATAGCTGAGAAGCAACACACATTGCGCCAAATTGAGCGACGGGAAATCGGGATTCACCGGCACCGAGATGATGGCGTTGGCACGGATAATGTCATCATTTTCAAGACCCGCGCGCTCGGGGCCAAACATCACCGCCACCTTTTGTCCCGCTTGAATGCGCCGAGCCGCTTCGCCCATCGCAAATTCAGGACTGTACACAGGTTTGGTCAAATCTCGCGGCCGCGCTGTGGTGGCCATCACGAAAGTTGTATCGGCCAATGCCTCAGCGGTTGTGTCAAACAATCGTGCCTCATCGAGCAAACGCCCGGCGCCGCTGGCCATCGCGACGGCCTTTTGGCTCGGCCAGCCGTCACGAGGATCCACGATACGCATGTGATCGAGTCCAAAATTCCACATTGCCCGAGCGGCAGCGCCAATGTTCTCACCCATTTGCGGACGAATAAGGATAATTGTGGGTTGTTGCAGAGAATGACGTGTCATAGGGTCTCTTAGCGTTGACAGAGGCGCGCGACAAGCGGTGGTCAAAGCCAATTTGTCACGCTATAGCGCGTGCAACAACCATGCAGTTTGGAGCCCATGCGATGAGCACTGAAGATTTGCCGCAGATCTACCTTGTCACCCCCAGTGTGATTGACCTGGATTTATATCCCGATCAGCTGGCGCGAGTTTTGGATTCGGTTGAGATCGCCTGCCTGCGTTTGGGCCTGGCCAGCAGTGATGAAGATCACATTTCCCGCGCAGCAGATGCGCTGCGTGATATTGCCCATGCCCGGGACATCATGCTGGTCATTGAACGACACGCTTTGTTGGTGGAGCGTTTGGGTTTGGACGGTGTGCATCTGATGGACGGTGGGCGCACTCTGAGGCAACTGCGTAAGGATCTCGGCGAAGACGCAATTCTAGGCGCCTATTGCAACACGTCCCGCCACGACGGGCTAACCGCAGGGGAAGCGGGCGCCGATTACGTCAGCTTTGGCCCCGTGGCCGCCTCTGCGCTGGGAGACGGGGTTCAGGTGGATCCAGAGCTGTTGAGCTGGTGGAGTGAAATGATTGAGGTACCAGTGGTCGCCGAGGGTGGATTAACCGCGGTTTCAATCCGCAGCCTCTCCAATAAGGTTGATTTCTTTGCCATCGGCGCAGAGATTTGGACACAGGACGATCCTCTTGAACAACTCCAAATGCTCGCCGCCGCCAGAAACGGCTAGATTGCCAAGCGCTTAAGCGGCAGGATCTGCCCAAGGCAACGCCGAGGCCACCTGAGTGTGTAAATGCCGCGCCAAGGATTTGCGATCAGAAAATTCACTGGCGCCCACTGGATCATGATATATCACTTGAACAAAGCCATGCCGCTTATAGGCCAAAGCCTGCAGCAAGTGGCGCGCCAAATCACTGTCCCCCCACCAGCCATAGAAACGCGGATCCTCCCCATCTGGGGCATGGAAGGCGAGCGTAATCGCCTGGATCGGCAAATCACCCTGCAGATCTGGCGTCAAAAAAGACTGAAATAGAGTAGGTTTAAACGGCAACACCCGCCGCCCGTCTGTCGAGGTACCCTCTGGAAAAAACAGCAACCGATGACCGTGGCGCAAGCGCCGTTGCAAAAGTTGCAAATGAAGCTGCGATTGCTTGCGATCACGAGTGATGAATTGCGTGCCAGTGGCCCGGGCAAGCCAGCCAATCATGGGCCAATTTGCAACCTCTGATTTGGCCACAAAATAAATGTCGTCAAAGGCGTTCAGCGCAAAAATATCCAGCCAACTGGTGTGATTGGCCACCGCTACCCCGCGGCCCCGCAACGGCGTGCCGATCACCTCAAGGCGCATGCCCAGCACCCAAAATGCGAAACGGCACACCGATTGCGTGATCTTAGGAGTCCAAGGCCGGGCCATGCCGTAGATCGGCTTTTCCACCAAGCGTATCAAAACCAAAACGGCCAAACCGCCAAAGGTATAACCGCCCATCAATATGCCGCGCCAAGCCACACGCAACCAGCCCACCGCTTTGATGGGCACGGGATCAGGTTCCGTTTCAGACATCCAGGTTGGGGATTTCATCATCCTAGACCTCTCAGGTAGATCGCTTTTTGACGCGGATTCATCTCCGGTACATCCAGCACCATGCAGACATCCACCGTATTGAACTGTGCATCAACATAGGCGCCCTCCCCAACGCAGCCTCCCAAGCGCAAATAGGCTTTAATCAAAGCCGGCATTGCGCGAAGGGCTGTCAGGCGATCAATCTCAAACTCTCCAGAAGCGCACAACGGCACAGCGCCTGCTTCAATGGCTATCGGGCGCAACGCGGCCTGCGCCAGATGCTCCCGGCCCAGCAAGGATAGCGGTGCTTTAAATTTGGAGGGATCCGTGCCGGCAAAACTGGCTGTCCCAAAGAGAATTTCCGCACCCTGCTGCGTCACATGCTGCGCCAAAGCTTGCCAAAGATAAAACATCGCCGATCCCCCCCGGTAGGGTTTACGCAGGCAAGACCGGCCAAGCTCCATCAGGGGCCGGCCCGTGGCCAACAGCGGCGCGAGATCAAACTCGGAGGCGGTGTAAAACCCGCCGGCCGCCTCTGCACCCGATTGGTTCATGATGCGGTAAACGCCCACAAGTTGTTCGGTCAAATCTGCGCCCCGCGTCCGGTCCAACAACATCAAATGTTCGCAATGCCTGTCAAAGCCGTCAGCTTCAATCTCAAGACCATGATCCACCGCAGGCCCGCAGGCACCAAGCTCCCGGACAAAAACATCATAACGCAAGCGCTGCACCGCAAGCAGATCTTCCGCATCTTTTGCCAGCCGCACCTCATATGCCGAAGATATCAACATCGCCCACGGCCCATTTGGACATGCTTGACAAAGGTTTTTATTTTAGCATTATATCTCAACATTTTATATTAATTAGTTGACCAAGATTAAAACAATACGAGACCCGTCAATGACAACTTTTCCAGCTTCCGGAAAATTCACCGTGATGTGATTGTTAACGTTGGACTGCACCTGGCCGATGCCCCAATCGGGCTGATTGGGGTGTTGCACGCGCTGACCGGGCTCTAAAAATGAATTCAAATTTTCCATGGACCCTCTTTTTCGAAACCATCATATGACAGAAAAAACTGATATAACAGCCCTTGTCACAGCCCGCCTATGCCATGATTTGGCCAGCCCTACAGGTGCGATTGGCAATGGCGTTGAACTTGTCGAATTGCGGGGTAAGTCCCTCGGCGAGGAATGAGAGTTGGTCAAAGCCAGCGTTAACGCCACCGTTGCAAAGCTGAAACTCTTCCGCATTGCTTATGGCCAATTCCATGCGGGGGAGATATTAAACGCCGCCAGTCTCAGCCGTGCAAACAGCTTGGAACATCACTGGCCGGATTCATGTGAATTTTGCCCCAGAAAAAATGCGGAAGACAGATATGAAAACCTGTCTTTTAATATTGCAATCCATTCAAGTCGCCATGCCGCAGGGAGCCAAAGTGATGATTACAATTGAAGAAGGCCGCACGATTATCCGTGCAATTGGCCCCAAGGTCACCTTTGACGAAGCGCTTGGGTCCGCTCTCACGCACACGCACATCACGCCCGATACACCGCCAAAACATGTCCAATTTGCACTCTTACAGGCGCTTGATTTAGCGCTGCAACTTCAGCACAGCAGCACAGAAATGACCGTCAGCTTTTGACGTTTTCCGTGCGCGGCGCAGCGGCGCGCAGGGCTTTAAGAGCGCACCGCGCCGTCCCCACGCACCAAATATTTAAAACTCGTCAGCTGGGCCGCACCGACAGGGCCGCGCGCGTGCATTTTTCCGGTGGCAATGCCAATCTCCGCCCCCATGCCAAACTCTCCACCATCGGCAAATTGCGTCGACGCATTGTGCATCAAGATGGCGCTGTCCAACCGTTCAAAGAAGCGGTTCACGGCGCGAGGATCTTCAGCCAAAATACAATCAGTGTGATTGGAGCCATATTGGCGGATATGAGCAATCGCCTCGTCGACATTGGCGACGGTTTTCGCCGCGATCTCCATGTCTAAGAATTCTTTACCCCAATGGTGCGGCTCAGCTGGTTGAACGCCTTTAATCGCTTGCAGGGGTACATCCGCATCAACCACAACACCTTTGTGCAACAAAGCCTGGATCACCTCTGGGCCCCAGCTGGCGGCAATATCGTCATGCATCAGCAAACATTCAACTGCACCGCAAATTCCGGTGCGCCGGGTTTTGGCATTGAGCACCACATTTAGGGTTTTTTGGCGATCCGCTGACGCATCTATGTAGATATGCACAATGCCCTCCAAATGCGAAAACACCGGCACCCGGGCCTCACGCTGCACCAAACCCACAAGCCCTTTGCCACCGCGCGGCACAATCACATCAATCGTATCGACCATCGTCAGCATTTCGCTCACTGCCGCCCGATCCCGTGTCGGCACCAGTTGAATGGCAGCCTCGGGCAAACCGGCAGAAACCACCCCCTTGACCAACGCCTTGTGGATGGCCGTAGAGGAATGAAATCCTTCCGATCCGCCGCGCAGGATGACCGCGTTGCCGGCCTTGAGACAGAGAGCACCGGCATCCGCAGTCACATTGGGACGACTTTCATAGATCACACCTATGACCCCCAAAGGCGTGCGCACACGCTTAATATCCAGCCCATTGGGGCGTTGCCACTCTTCGAGCACCTGCCCAACCGGGTCTTCCTGCTCCGCCACTGCCCGCAGCCCGTCGACCATGCTGCGAATGCGGTCTTCATCTAACATCAACCGGTCCAGCATAGCCGCGGAAAGGCCTTTTTCGCGGCCGTAATCCATATCCACCGCATTGGCTTTAATGATATCGGCCCTTGCGGCCGAAACATATTCGGCCGCCCCAATCAAGGCCGCATGTTTCCGCTCAGCCGTTGCAAAACCAAGCTCCGCTGCGGCAGCCTTTGCAGCTATACCCAGTTGATTAAGAGTTGCCTTCACGTCCATCATAGTCTCCCAGTAATCTTACAGGACCATGTCATCGCGGTGAATAATCGCCCCGCGGCTGGCGTAGCCCAATCTTTCTTCTATTTCCGTCGTGCGGCAGCCCAGAATCTGTTGCGCCTCCGCGCTGTCGAACCCTACCAAACCACATCCAAGATCCCGTCCATCTTCGGCCAATATGCGTACCAACTCACCGCGGGCGAAGTCTCCGGATATTGCTGTCACCCCAGCCGGTAAGAGGCTTTTGCCGGCAATAAGCGCATCAAGCGCGCCCGAATCTACCTGCACCGCGCCTTGCGGCTTGAGTGATGAAATCCATTTTTTGCGCGCCGTTTTCGGATCGACCGACGGCAGGAACCAAGTTGCATTACCACCATTTAAAATTGATTTCAGAGGATTTTGCGGTGAACCTAAAGTTATAGCCATAGCGCATCCCGCGCCCATGGCCATCTTGGCCGCCATGAGTTTGGTCTTCATACCACCCTTTGACAAGCCAGAGCCGGCATCCCCCGCCATACGCTCAATGTCCGGGGTCACCTCGGTGATGGTGTCAAACCGCCTGGCTGTCACATCCTCATTGGGATTGGCCGAATAAAAACCATCTACGTCAGACAAAAGCACCAGATGGTCGGCACCAACAGTCACAGCGATTTGTGCCGCCAAGCGATCATTGTCACCGTAGCGGATTTCATCTGTTGCCACCGTGTCGTTCTCATTGACAATCGGAACCACGCCGTAGCGCAACAACTGTGCCAATGTGGCGCGTGAGTTTAGATAGCGGCGGCGATCGGCGCTGTCTTCCAAGGTCACCAAAACCTGTGCTGCAATCACCCCATGCGGGGCCAAATGTTGCTCGTAAGCCCGCGCCAGCTGGATTTGCCCCACGGCGGCGGCGGCCTGGTTTTGCTCCAAGGTCAATTCCGCGGTGCCAAGCCCGAGCACAGATCGGCCCAGAGCAATCGAACCGGAGGAGACGATCACAACATCCACGCCTTTGGCGCGAAAGCCCGCAACATCTTCGGCCAAAGAGGCCAGCCAGTCTTGCCGCAAAGCGCCGCTGCTGCGGTCAACCAAAAGCGCTGAGCCAATCTTGACCACGATACGGTTGGCCGCAGTTAGGGTTGCCATTTTGGCGCCTCCGCATCCTGCGCATGGACAAGCTCAATTTGCTTCACCAGGGCGCGCAAAACATCCGCTGTCCCCTCGCCCGTATCGCCAGACATGGCCAGAACCGGCTGACCACCCGTTGCACTGCGCAAGGCCCCAAGCGCAAAACTCAGATCATCCTCATCCAACTCGTCGATCTTGTTGAGTACGGTCACGCGCGGCTTGTCTGTCAAGCCGCCGCCATAAGCTTCAAGTTCCTGCATCACCGTGTGGTAATCTTGGCCGATACTTTCGGATGTGCCATCAATGATGTGCAACAAAACCGAACAGCGTTCGATATGACCCAAGAACCTGTCGCCAATGCCCCGCCCCTCATGCGCGCCTTCAATCAGACCTGGAATATCCGCAATGACGAATTGGTCATCGTCCACCTGCGCCACCCCGAGACTCGGATAGAGTGTCGTAAATGCGTAATCGGCAATTTTCGGAGACGCATTCG
>Ga0209532_1003222_pt1 | contig 10929 bp, 10 predicted proteins | sample COG_02_FD_184746 | JGI IMG/M metagenome (GOLD analysis project Ga0209532, IMG submission 184746) | Pelagic Microbial community sample from North Sea - COGITO 998_met_02 (SPAdes) (version 2) | ecosystem: Environmental > Aquatic > Marine > Neritic zone/Coastal water | place: Helgoland, sampling... | reverse complement strand
TCTTAGATCTTAGATCTTGCAGCAATGATGTCTAACTGCTTTTGAAAGGCAAAACTCAATGAGAATATACTAACTACACTAGCTATCACTATGAGCTTCTGAATTGTAGCCTGCCTGACCATTTCATCTAAACTGTCAAAAGGATTTCCAGCTAATAACTGGTAACCAACATAGGCAACAACACAGAGCAAGTATCCAGCTGTGACCCAAGCGAAGCGGTTATCTACTTCGCTTCGTAGTAAAACGATCAAATACAGCAACGCAGCGGGCACTAATAATCTAAATGCGTTGACAGCAAAAAACACATGTAAATCAAGGTAGAGGTCATAGGGTGTCAAACCAACACCCGCAAAAAAAACAGTTCCTACAAAAAAGAACAAAGAACCGACAAACGAAAGCCGTGTATTAATATGGTCATCGCGAAATAAAGCACGTATATAAAGAAAAGCTACTCCCACCGCCGAGAAAAAAAACATCGACATATTGAAGAAAAATCCTGAAATAAAATTCACCTCGTCTGAATGTGAATGATATCCCCCAAGATCACTTAAAAAATTGTGAGTAAAAGAATAGCCTGCCTGAGCTGGGTTATGTATGTTACCTCCAGGATAAAAATACATTCCCAGACAAACTGAGAGTATAAAAAACACTGAGACAAAGCGTAAAACTCGCACTGGCCAAAAATTATTCATCAAGTTAACTCCTAGTTACAAGCTGTTTAGACTAACAGAGGGTTGTAGATTATTCAGCAAAGATACAAACCTGACTTGCTTTTTTCGCGTAAATGATAATAATAACCGTTCTCATATAGATTTTCTCCAAAAAGGACTCTTTCATGCAACGTTCTACCTCGTTATTTCATACCATTATTACCACAATAGTTGTTAGCCTAGTAGGTATTGCGCCAATAGAGTCAATAATTGCAGATGAAGTAAACATTTATTCGGCTCGGCAAGAGTCATTGATAAAACCTCTTTTAGACCGGTTTACTCAGAAGACTGGCATCAACGTAAATATGGTTACAAGTAAAGGTGACGCCCTACTTACAAGATTAAGAAGCGAAGGAATGAACTCTCCAGCAGATTTACTATTAACCGTTGATGCCGGGCGACTTTATCGAGCCCAAGAAACTGGGGTACTTCAAGCAGTCGAATCTTTTGATCTGAATAATAAAATTCCGATTCATCTTCGTAGCTTAGATGGTCAGTGGTACGGACTGAGCGTTCGTGCAAGGGTTTTGGTTTATGCCAAAGATCGAGTACAACCTAGTGAACTTAGTAGCTACGAGGCACTTTCAGAACCAACTTGGAAAGGCAGAGTTTGTATTCGTTCGTCCAGTAATATTTACAATCAATCACTGGTAGCCGGCATGATCGCCTCTCAAGGAATGGCAGATACTGAGACTTGGCTTGCGGGGTTAGTGAGTAACTTCGCCCGCCCGCCAGCGGGTGGGGATAGAGATCAAATCAAAGCCGTTGCTGCCGGACAATGTGATGTGGCAATCGTCAATAGCTACTATCTGGGAGCAATGATCTCATCCAGTGACAAAACTCAACAAGATGCGGCAAGTAAGGTAGCTCTATTCTGGCCCAATCAAAAAGGTCGCGGTACTCATATCAATATCTCTGGTATCGGGGTCACCCGAGCCGCAAAGAATATCGAGTCAGCGAAACAGCTTATCAGTTTCTTGGCATCTGATGAGAGTCAACAATGGTACGCGGATCGCAACAATGAGTTTCCGGTACGAGATGCTGTACAAGTCAGTAGTACTCTGGAATCGTGGGGTTCATTTAAGGCAGACACCATTAACGTCACTGAATTAGGACGTAACAATGCTGAGGCTATTAAAGCCATGGATCGTGCGGGTTGGAAATAAACTCCCGAATGCCATCCTTGAACTCCACTGGACAGCCTACAGGTCACGGTTGGCGCACAAGTTTATTAATTGTCACAGCAATTATTGCATTGCCGATGTTAGTTATATTTGCCAGCCTGTTACTACCGTTTTCAACCGCCTGGCAACACCTTTTCGAAACCGTGCTAACGGACTATGTAACAAATTCTCTGATTCTAATGATTGGCGTTGGCGTTGGCACTTTACTACTAGGCGTAAGTGCCGCTTGGCTCACGGGCATGTGTGATTTTCCAGGGCGTAAGATTCTCTCATGGGCTTTTTTACTACCTATGGCTATGCCAGCCTACATTATTGCTTACACTTACACAGGGATATTAGACTTCTCTGGGCCCATTCAGAGTCTTCTGAGGGGAATCTTTGATTGGCAGTATGGAGACTACTATTTTCCTCAAGTAAGGTCTCTCAGCGGCGCTATTTGCATGCTTTCATTAGTACTTTATCCTTACGTCTACATGCTAGTCAGAGTCGCCTTTATTGAACAGTCAACCGCAGTTCTCGAGGCCAGTCGTAATCTAGGAAAGAGACCTTGGGAAACTCTCTTTCAAGTAGCTATCCCAATGGCCCGCCCAGCCATTGTCGCTGGGGTTAGCCTGGCGCTGATGGAAACCCTCGCCGACTATGGAACAGTCGCTTATTTCGGCGTTAATGCCTTTACCACAGGCATTTTTAGAACTTGGTATGGCCTCGGAGATCTGACTACCGCCGCTCAATTATGTGCATTCTTAATGTTATTTGTATTTGCTCTTATTCTGGCGGAGCGATGGTCTCGGCAACGACTTCGATTCCATCATGATTCCGCACAAAAAAAAATGGCTCGTATGCAACTTAAGGGTTGGCGCGCAACACTGGCGTTATCGATTGGGATTCTAATTGTTTCTCTCGGGTTCATTATCCCTGCAGGGCAGTTGGCTCTTTGGGCAGCAACCCGTTTGCAGGAAAACTTCAACGGAGACTTTTTAAGCCTACTCTTTAATAGTTTTGCTCTCGCATCGCTGGCATCTCTTTGTTGCTTAATAATCGCAATATTTTTAGCCTACACAAAAAGAGTCTTCAATTCACGATTGGAGCTTGGCGCTGTAGGAGTTGCCAGCCTTGGATATGCAGTTCCGGGTACGGTCATTGCGGTTGGTGTGCTAATCCCAATCGCTTGGCTCGATAATCAAATCGATTTTCTCAGTAAAGCATGGTTTAACTACCCCACCGGGCTTTTGTTAAGCAGCACCATAGGAATCCTAGTGTTTGCCTATGTCATTAGATTCTTGTCTGTTGCTCTCAATACCGTAGATTCTGGGTTGACCGCCATCAAGCCCAGTATCGACGAGTCAGCTCGTTCTTTGGGCGCAACACCCGCCAGGGTCCTCAGCCGTGTCCATTTGCCGATACTGCGAACTAGCCTGCTTACCGCGCTTTTATTAGTCTTCGTAGAGGTGTTAAAAGAACTACCGACCACGCTAATCTTGAGACCATTCAATTTTAATACGCTGGCGGTTCGAACTTATGAGCTCGCCTCTGATGAGCGCTTAATTGATGCAGCACTTCCCGCGCTCGCAATTGTTATAATTGGACTGTTGCCGGTACTACTAATCACTAAAAGTATTCTTAATGAGCGCTCGACCAATGAATAACCAATTAATCTTAGATCAAGTAACCGTCAAGTATGGAGCCATGGCCGCGGTTTCTGATGCTACTTTTTCTTTAGCAGAGGGTGAAATTGGCTGTCTACTAGGACCCTCTGGATGCGGTAAAACTACCTTGCTAAGAGCCATTGCCGGGTTCGAGTCTGTGTCGACAGGTAGTATCAGTCTGCATGGAGAATTTATCAGCACACCAAAACACACCAAAGCTCCGGAAGATAGAGCTGTGGGTATGGTATTTCAAGATTTTGCTCTCTTCCCGCACCTAAATGTTAATAAGAACATTGGTTTTGGCCTCAACAATCTTTCAGGTAAAGAAAAAAACCTACGTATTACTGAAATGTTGGAGCTTGTTGGTCTAGCAAGTGTCGCAGAACGCTTCCCTCATGAGTTATCCGGCGGACAACGACAGCGAATTGCTCTGGCAAGAGCATTAGCTCCAAATCCACAAATTTTGTTGCTCGATGAGCCGTTTTCTAACCTAGATGCGGAACTTCGAACTCAGTTAGCGGCTGAAGTGAGATCGCTGTTAAAGAAAAACAAGGTCACTGCGCTCATGGTCACCCATGACCAAGATGAGGCCTTCGCTATGGCGGATAAGATTGCACTGCTCAATGCTGGGAATGTTGTGCAAGTAGATACCCCATACAAGTTGTACCACAAACCAGGTAGTCTATTTGCAGCGGACTTTATTGGAAAAGGTGCCGTTATCAACGTGGGTATTGATGCAGCAGGCTTATTGGGAAATAACCTAGGTAGCCTGTCTCTTAACACGCTCCCTGAAGACTTCGGCAACACCGTTAAATTACTAGTACGACCTGATGATATTGCATATGACGATACGTCCGATACGAAGCTAGAAATTGTTTCTAAATCTTTCCTCGGACCTAACTACCTTTATGAATTAGCTCTGAACGATGGTCAACTTGTACCCTGCTTAACTCACAGTCACGTTGATATTGCAGTTGGTGATGAACTTCCCGTGCAATTTGATCTGCGGCACGTCGTCATTTTCAACTCTGACTAACTATTTTTGTTGGCATTTCTGGTCTCTTTTGCGCTTCTTTAAAGCGGCTAGCTGCCATTCTGGCAACTTTACTCGAGTATCATAATCAGCGTCTTCGTCATACTCAGACATATCCTCTGACACTACTCTATTGAGCTTGCTCAAGGCCGACCTAAACCATCCCTTTGAAGTTGTTTTATCTGACATAAATGTGAAAGCCTCCAGCGAGCTGAATAATCTTTGTTCTCAGGAGTGAGGGACGCTAAAGGTGTTGACCAATACCACACCGCCAACAATTAGAAATAAACCAAGAATTGCTGGCCACTTGAGTAAGTCCCCATAAAGGACGTACGACATGATGGCTACTAAGAACACGCCTACTCCACTCCACGTAGCATAAACCACCGACAGGGGTATAACCTTCACCGCGTGTGTTAAAAGATAAAAGGAGGACGCCAAAAGAATGGCTAAAGTAACAGTCGGAATAGGTTTTGAAAAGTTCTGGCTCAGCGGGAGCATGAGTGTTCCCGCGACCTCTAAAATAATAGCTCCCATCAAAAATAGATAACTTGTCACGTCTCACATCCTTCAATACGAATAGATTAACTGAATTCAAGCCTAACGCACCAATTACTAATCAAGCAAGCAATAAAGAAGCAGCCAGATTTTAAGAAATAAGGTTTCTTGCTTGATTGCCTACAAAGTTATTTCATAACCTAGGATAAACGACCAGTTACTCTCCATTTGCAAACCTCGCTATTTTTACCCATTTACTTATCACTCTGTTGGTACTCTGAAAATTAACATATAGTCTACTATGCAAGCTCTAAATGCATATCTTTAAGGTGACACCATAACAGTGGCTACCAGATTTGATAGATTTTTTAGCGCAAAAATACGTGCGCAATCAGACTTTAAAATGTTACCTTATCGGAAGACTGTGTTTAAGCAGTACATCAATAAATCACCCTAACGACTCCGTGTACATTTTGTAGAGCTTTTCCTATGGTAAACAAACTATCTCATTTAATGGGCATCCTCATTACTGTCCCTGCCCTACTAGGTTGCCAGCCTTCTTTTAATCCAAGTCCGACAGACTTAAATACCACACCAAAGAAGTCCTTTAGTACCGCGGCTGTTGCGATATCTGACAGCTATGGTGCAGAAATTGCTGAAAATATTCTTAACTCAGGAGGCAATGCGGTTGATGCAGCTGTAGCTGCTGGCTTTGCTCTGGCAGTCACATTTATTGATGCAGGGAACATTGGTGGCGGTGGCTTCATGACTATCAAGATAGATCAGGAAGTTGCATTTCTTGATTATCGCGAAAAAGCGCCACTAACCGCTCACAAGAATATGTATCTTAATGATCAAGGCGATGTTATCGACAATATAACCTTGATCGGGGGCCAAGCAGCCGGAGTACCCGGAACGGTGGCAGGCTTTTGGGAAGCTCACCAAAGATTTGGTCAGTTGCCATGGAAGGACCTCGTTCAACCAGCCATAGAGCTGGCTGACAAAGGTTTTATGCCTGCGCCAATACTTGTGGAAAGTATTCTTAGTATGGAGCAGCGTTTTGAGGGTAGAACAAACTTCAATGACTACTTTAACTCCATCAGTTCTGATAGCTTATTTAGGCAACCAGAGCTTGCTAACACACTTCGGCGTATAGCTGAATTCGGTGCTGATGATTTTTATCGTGGAGAAACTGCTGCGCTTATTGTCCAGCAAATGGAAAAGAGCAACGGTCTTATTTCTTTAGAAGATTTGGACGCATATGCCGCCGTATGGCGTGCCCCCGTGCGAGCTGGGTGGCGTGATTATGAAATCATATCTGCCCCGCCTCCCAGCTCCGGAGGCTTTGCAATCGTTCAGTTGTTGAAGATGAAGGATTATCTCTCCGAGCTCTTTGAGGGTGTTGAGCACAACTCAGCTCAATATATTCATCTTGTCGCTGAGATGGAAAAGAGAGTATTTGCAGATCGTGCTGAATATCTTGGTGATCCTGATTTTTTTGATATTGATATTGATGCTCTGATTGATGATGATTATTTAGCTAGGAGAGCCGCAGAGGTAAACCCAAAAGCCATCTCGGTCTTAGATAGTGTTAACCCAGGATTAGAATCGCCCAATACAACCCATTACTCGATTGTTGATCAATGGGGCAATGCTGTTTCTAACACCTATACTATTAATTGGGATTATGGCAGTGGCGTGGTGGTCGGTGGTGCAGGTTTTTTACTCAATAATGAAATGGATGACTTTAGTGCCAAACCCGGAACACCAAATATTTACGGTGTAGTGGGCAGCGTAGCTAATGAAATTCAGCCAGGAAAACGCATGCTGTCATCAATGTCTCCAACTATCGTTCTGAAGGGTGGAGAGGTTGAGATGGTTCTTGGTACCCCTGGCGGTTCAACTATTTTTACCACTGTGTTTCAGGTGATTACCAACATCGTAGATTTTGGCATGTCTGTTGAAGAAGCAATTGGCATTGCTCGGTTTCATCATCAGTTAGTGCCACCAGATCTCATCACATACAGCGGGTTCACCATTGGCCAGTATCTTCCAAAAGCGACTGTTGCAGGTCTTTTAGAGAGGGGATATCGGTCGGAACCTCACTCATTTGAGTATGGGGATGTTCAAATAATTATGAGAAGTGGTGACTCTTGGATCGCAGCCTCAGATCCGCGCGATAGAGGACAGTCTCGAGTTTTTGAAGTAACAACAAAAACCCGAGACCGTTAGCAGTGTGGCAACCTTTTACAAGGTTAGTTGAACCCTCACTCCTATGTTTCGCCCTGGCAGAGGCACTTCTTTCTTGACGAATGAAGAGTGGTTTCTAGCTACTTCATCAAGTAGATTCTTTGCAAAGAAAGAAAGTCTCGCTGTTCGTTGTCCACCGATATCAAATGTTTTTACTGCGTTGAAATCCAACATTGTAAAAGCACTGGTAACAGTTTCATTGGTACCAATATCTGTCTGAGATTCGACGTCCTTTAAATCAAGATTTAGCTCAAAATCATTTGCGGCATAAGAAATCCCATAAATGTTGCGATCAGGAGTCATGCGTGGAATGTTGCTCTCATCTCGAAAATCTCCAGTGACTGAATCACGGCCAAATGTCAGAGTAAGGTCACCATTACCCAACTCAAAAACGGTACCCAGTTCAAATTCATAGCCAATGAAGTCAGCATCCTGCTGCAGATAATTCGCTAGGATTAAACCACCATGATCATGTTCTTCTTCATGGTCTTCATGCTCTTCTTCAGTTTCGTCCTCAAGGTAAATGTAATTGCTGACATGATTTTGAAATAGAGTGAAAGCGCCAAAAACTCCTGCATATTCATAGCCTAAGGTTATGTCAAAGTTTGTTGCCCGCTCAGCCTCTAAATCAGGGTTACCCACCTCAAACCTTCCAGTAGCCAGATGCGGTCCATTCATGAACAGCTCAACTGCTGAAGGGGCTCGTTGAACAATACCGCTGGTGACATTTAGCTCAAACTTGTCATTGATCTCTTTGCCCAAGCTTACCGCAAGACTTGTACTATTGAAGTCCTTTGTAAAAGCGGTTGGTTCTTCATCATCGTCGTGATCATCGTGATCGTCATGGTCATCATGGTCGTCATGGTCGTCATGGCTAACTGAGCCTTTCCGGCGAGTCCTGTCGTGTCTAATACCAAAGTCTAAATGAAATAAATCAACTTCTTTACTCACGTAGTACCCTAGTGTCATTTCTTCAGAGGCTGTTGGATTCATGAACGCCTCTTCACCCACGATGGCCGTATCTTCCTCTACAAAATTAACTGCAATTTTTTGTAGAATTTCGCTATTTGATAAATCAAAAATAGCACCATACTCACGAGCGTCATTGGAGAACACTGTAGGTCCCTCTTCATGATGCTCTTCTCCCTCATGCTCTTCTCCTTCGTGCTCTTCTTCCGCGTGTTGCTCGGTTAATGAGTAGTCTGTGTCTCGAAGGAAATAGTCGACCTTTTTCAACTTGCTATTATTAACGACATAAGAACCTTCTAAATTGACTACGTCTGAATCGGTCGTTGAGAAGATTCTTTCACCCTCATGCTCATCTCCATGCTTCTAAATTGACTACGTCTGAATCGGTCGTTGAGAAGATTCTTTCACCCTCATGCTCATCTCCATGCTCATCTCCATGCTCATCTCCATGCTCATCTCCATGCTCACCATGAAAAGGGATGCCATAAATACTTTCAACACTATTGACCGACACTCCAAAGTAGCCCCAATCGCCTGTCTTCGATACTCCAAATTTCAAAGCTTTATTTTCAAAATCAGAGTTAGCTAGGAAGCCTTCATCCTCTTCATGGTCATCGTGATCTTCGTCATGATCTTCGTCATGATCCTCATCGTGATCCTCTTCATGGAGAATAGCCCCGCTTGGAATATCAAAATTATCAAACTGAGAATTTTTATATCCAAGACTGATATTTAAACCACCGATATTATTTTGATAGGACAAATTATGCCCGTCGCCATCATTAACAGATTGCGCTTCAAGGCCAATCTTTAGTGCCGAGTCAGAAAAATCGTCTCGAGCAATAGTGTTATCAACCACATTGATAATGCCACCGATGGTGCCGTTAGCATAAAGTAGAGATGATGGACCTCTCACGACCTCAATCTGCTGGATGTTATTCAAGTCAACATCATTTACATGGTCAGCGCCAATTCCGGCAACATCCCGCACAACCATGCCATTATTGAGGACTTTTACACGATTTCCAGACATACCACGAATAATTGGCTGGCCAACACCTGAACCGTAATCTGCCGAGGAAACCCCTAGCAAGCCGTCCAAGGACTCCCCTAAACTCTGAGTAGCTGTCGTTTCAATATCCTCGCCAGTTACAACATGAAGTGGATTTTCGATATCACTCAAGGTTTGATCAATTAAAGAAGACGTGATGATCACTTCTTCTATCTCATTTGCAATTGTATTAACACTTAGTAGGGTGCTCGCCATTACGGCAGCACAAATACGCGGGTTCATAGAACCTCCTGAAAAAATTTAAATTTAATGTAATTAGTTGAAATTAAATCTAAAGTTTAGGCGGAGCTCGAGAGAGGTAGTCAGAGAATCGGGAACTTAAAGCCGCAGAGATGTGCGACATGGATAAATGTTCTACAGAAGGCAGAACAGAAAATAAAGCCCTGACCTGAGAAACTAAAGTGCCTTTGAACACATGACAGGTGTCACACTCAACTTGAGCTGACGTTTGGGCTGAAACGGTATGGGTAGCATCGTGAGCTAAATTATTGCCCACAAACAGAACTGCAACCAGAAGTAGCAGCGCAGAGTACTTATTGAGTTTGGAATCTAACACAACTGAAACCCTTAAAAACACCGTTAGGCATATGCAGATCTGAGACTATAGATTATTTTCTGAGAATTTCAAACTTTTATAGCGTGACCGAATAACTTTTTTGACCCAATCAGCGGCAATGTCCCGAAATAAAAGTTTCTGCGCAAGTAAAAATACGTTGTTTGCGCTCTTTATTCATATTTTCAAGGGTTTTGCGCATAAAAGACAATCTTGGATTGTTCTTTAGCACCCCCATGTGCCGGCTAACAAATCGCCAATATAAACCGTCGACAACATTGCACCAGTCACCCTTTTTATAATCGCTCATTTTTATAATATAGTTTGACCCACAAATGTATGGCTTGGTAGCAAATATACCCCCATCAGCGAAGGTACCCATTCCAAAGACATTTGGCGTCATTACCCACTCAGAGGAATCTACGTACATCTCCATGAACCAACGGTAAACATTCTTAGGGTGAACTTCACAAAGGGTCATTAAATTGGATATGACCATCAACCGATTTATGTGGTGGGTATAACCATAGCGGTCGGAGAAGTTAATCGCATCATCCAAGGGTGGAATCCCTGTCTCACCAGAATACCAGCTTGGATTCAATGCATTCGAAAAGTTAAAGAAGTTGCTCTGTAATTGTGTCTCGCCATGATGTTGGTAGACCCCTCGAATAAACTCCCGCCAGCCAACGATTTGCCGCAAAAACCCTTCAACCGAGTTAAGGGGAACGTCATTTTTCTCAGTGTATGCCAGCACCTTGTCAATAATGTCTCGAGGGGTAATTAACCCCATATTTAAACCAGGGCTAATTGCACTGTGAAACATAAAGGTATCATTCTGCAAAATAGCATCTTCATAAATACCAAAATTTTCAAACTTAACCTGTAAAAAGTAATCGATATTATTGAGGGCATCAGCACGAGTCAGCGGCATCCACACATCATCTATTTGGCCGGGATGGTCAGGGAATGTTTGCTCAATGATGAGTTTTAACGGTTCGACATATTGAGATTTAG
>Ga0209532_1003220_pt1 | contig 10933 bp, 12 predicted proteins | sample COG_02_FD_184746 | JGI IMG/M metagenome (GOLD analysis project Ga0209532, IMG submission 184746) | Pelagic Microbial community sample from North Sea - COGITO 998_met_02 (SPAdes) (version 2) | ecosystem: Environmental > Aquatic > Marine > Neritic zone/Coastal water | place: Helgoland, sampling... | reverse complement strand
TTTGTGTGAGAATAGCTTCTTGAAGATTTACAGCATTTTCTTTTAAAGCACTTATAATATCTTCGTCAGAGATTGAGGCTGTTGGTTCAACTGTTTGTTGACAAGCTGTAATTAATATCACAGCCATTAATAGAAATAACTTTTTCATATTTTAATATATTGGTTAGTCGTAAATTTATACATATTAATTATATATAACAAGCAAACTATAGGCCATATCCCACCAGCTTTAAATCAGCTATTTCTAATCCTCTAACATAGGCTTAAATACCCTAAAAAAGACAATTAAAGTGTACACAAAATAAAAAAAGGGAACTAGATTTCTCCAGTTCCCTTGTAAATAGTAGTGACCTCGACAAGATTCAAACTTGTAACCTCTTGAGCCGTAATTATAATATATATGTTTTTATTATAGTTTTTATCACAATATGTGATCATAAAATAAATGTGAACAAAGTTGCTATACCCTATAAACAAATGTAAATATACGAAACAAACAATATATATTTCTTTTTTATTTATATTTGAAACAATGTGTACAATAATGTGTACGTTTTTAAATTATAAGATAAGATTGGTAGCAGAAATAAAACTTTGGCATAGAATTCATATAAAAACTAAAAAACATCATCTCTACATTGATTTGGTTTATGGAGATGCCAATATAACAGAGAATAGAAAGCAAATACACACTAAAATACTCCTTGATAAAAAATATTGGGATTCAAAAAAAAGGGAATTAAAAAGAACCCACCCTAACTATGAGGTGCTTTCTCATACAATCAGAGAATTAAGAGACAGAATTGAAAAAGGCATTGATAGGTTTCAACTAGGACAGATCAACAGAGACCAACTAGAAGCTAATATTTCAGGAAAATCAAATTATAGCAGTATTGATGATTACATTGAAACAGAGATAAAAAACACAAGAAAAGGTGCAACATATAATGATTATAGAACATCATTTAAAACTTTCAAAAAGTATGTTGGGTATGAGAATAAGAAAATGAAATTTAGTGATGTTAACTACAACCTAATTTCAAAATTTAAAAAATCATATTTCAATAGTGAAATAGGTAAAAAGAATAAATCTAATAATTCATATAATTCCCATTTAACTAAACTTCAAGCTGTCTACAATGATGCATACGAAAATCAAATAGTTTTTGATAGACTTAAAATACCTAAAAAACTTAAGTTGAAAAAGACTAAAACTAAATGGATACCAGCTACACCAGAGGATTTTATAAAGGCAATAGAGAATGTTGATAGTTTAAGGCAATGGGAAAGTCTAGCTATGTGGCTATTAGCGTTCTGTTGCAGGGGAATGTACTGGGCAGATTTCACCACTATTAAAAGCACCAACGTTAGAGACAATAAGTTATATAATACTTGGTGTAGTGATGATAGTATTTATCTAATGCACGAAAGGCACAAAACACAGGATTCAGAAAATGTAGATATGCTCATCAAAATAGACAAATACCCAACTATGGAATTGTTTAGATTAATAAAATTATCTTTTGCAAAACGTTATTTCAAAACTAGACCAGAAATTGTTCCTTCAATTAACGACTGGATTGGTATATATAGATACAACCTAAATGAGAATCCAAAAATTCACGCAGAAATAATAAATAGCTATCAAAAAGCACTCCGAGAAGTTTGGGCATTCCCTTTAAAAACTGCAAGAAAAACATTTAATAATATAGCAGGAGAATGTGAAATTACACCCAAGATTTGTGATCTATTAATTGGTCACTCACCCGATTCAAGGATAAATCAAATGTCTTATACAGATTACAGAACTTCTGAATATGCGAGGCAAATAGAAGAAGCACACAACAAGGTTTTAAAGGCTTTTAAGACAGACTTATTAATGGATAAACTACAAAGCCGTTTAGATGATTTAAGTAAGTTAAAACGCAACAAAATCTATTCTTGGATACTTAATAGCCATATCAGAACTGATTCAGCGGGGAATTTATATATAGATAGAAAACTAGAGGATCTTGAGGCTAATACAAATGAAATCGAAAGAACAGGTTTTACTGAATATTTTAAAGACCAAGAGGAATACTTGAATACATTAACTGGGGATAATGATTAACAGATAATAGGGTTGGTTATTTTAACTTAAAGATATTACTAGATCCATTGAGAGAACGTAGGTATTTAAAAGTATACCCTAAAAATGACCATTAGATTTAAAAAGAGAAAACCCCTACTAAATTAATAGTAAGGGCAACTGCTATTGGGGGTTATTAAAATCTTTATTATACCCAAAATTCCCACCATTTTTTATTTAATTTTCTTAACCTCTTTCTTTCTAATTCAGCAAGTTCTTCCTCTCTAATACGTTCTTGTTCTCTTTTTCTGTTTTTCGCATAATATGCATCATACTCATTCTTTTTTTCTTCTCTTTTTTTTATTCGTTTTTTTTCTAGTTCAACGAGTTCATCATCGGTCATTAGTAACTCCATTTCTTGATTTAACCTTTTACTTTTTTCAAAATGAGATTTAGAAAAGTTTATTTTAACACCAGGAGTGTTAGAGGGCATAGTATCAAGTTCTTCATTGATTTCTGCAATTCTTTCAAGCCTTTCGGCTTCTGTCATTTCAGATAAATCCTTTAATACTGAATTCATATATGTCACATCAGGTTCTTCTTTAAATACCTCTTTTTCCTCTATTTTGATTTTCAAATTTTTAATACTCATTACCCTATTTTAAAATATTTTATTATTTCTTTTCTGCTTTTTCAGTTAGTATTTTATCAATATATCTGTCAAGTCCTTTTTCGTTTTGCAAGGGTTTTACATAATTATTTACAAACAACATTAATTATTCGTGTTGCATCAGAGCCTAACTCTTGAGCTTTCCTTGCATCTATACAAGCTCCATTATAATCATCTAACCAGTATTTACCAATTCCTCTGTTAATATAAGCGTCAGCATAATTAGGATTAATTTCTATAGCTTTAGTGAAGTCTGAAATAGCTCCATAGTAGTCCTTTAAATCACTTTTAGAATTTCCTCTGTTGTAATAAACATTTGCAGAATTAGGATTAATTTCTATAGCTTTGTTGTAGTCTGAAATAGCTCCATAGTAGTCCTTTAAATCACTTTTAGAATTTCCTCTGTTATTATAAGCATTTGCAGAATTAGGATTAATTTCTATAGCTTTGTTGTAGTCTGAAATAGCTCCATAGTAGTCCTTTAAATCACTTTTAGAATTTCCTCTGTTATTATAAGCATTTGCAGAATTAGGATTAATTTCTATAGCTTTGTTGTAGTCTGAAATAGCTCCATAGTAGTCCTTTAAATCACTTTTAGAATTTCCTCTGTTATTATAAGCATTTGCAGAATTAGGATTAATTTCTATAGCTTTAGTGAAGTCTGAAATAGCTCCATAGTAGTCCTTTAAATCACTTTTAGAATTTCCTCTGTTGTAATAAGCTTTAGCAAAATTAGGATTAATTTCTATAGCTTTAGTGAAGTCAGCTATCGCTCCATTATAATCCTTTAAATTATATTTAGCATTTCCTCTTGTGAAATAAGCATTGGCTAAATTAGGATTAATTTCTATAGCTTTAGTGAAGTCTGAAATAGCTCCATAATAGTCTCCTTTATCGGACTTGTCATAGCCTCTATAAAAATATTCTTCAGCAGTGTTTAAGTTTGATTTTTCTTCATAACTAACTTGCTCTTTACCTAATGCTTTATTAAATCCAATTTTAATTGCATTCAGTCTTTTTGCTTTAGTTGGGTGTGAGGAATAAGTATCATCTTTATTTGATGCTAATAAATTTATTGCTTCTGAAGTTTGTTCTAGATTTGCACCTAATTTTCCTAATATAAAACCTGCAAATTCATCACTTTCTAATTCTTGTTGTCTTTTAGTAGCTAATGTTTTTGGTTCAACAACATCTGCAGCAGCTAGAAGAATATCAATTGAATGTCCATTGATGTGGTGACCTACTTCGTGAGCTAGAATAAATAGTTGAGACCAAGCTGTTGAATTATTTGCTATGGTACTCATAAAACTTTTATCATACAAGATATATCTTAGGCCTTTATAGGATGTAGCTACAGCATTGTTTATATCACTACAAGGTTGTAGTATGAATCTTTTAGACGCTCCAATTACAGATAGAATTTTTTCTAATGAGATATCTGCATCTGTATCATTTGTAAAATTATCACCAAAATTTCCTTGTGCTAAAAGACAAAGTTTTGATGCCTCACTAGCATCATCATAAGATTGGGCATTAATTGGTCCAATTAAAATAAATAGAATTATTAGAAATTTACAATTGTATGATTTCATTTCTTCTCTGCTTTCTCTGTTAGTATTTTATCAATGTATCTATCAAGTCCTTTTTCGTTTTGTAAACCCTTTTTGGATTGATACTCTTTAATTTTAGACACTAATCTCGCATCTAACTCAAATATAGACATAATCATTGATAGTATGTCGTTAGTGACTTGCTTGCCGTTGTATGGTCTCTTACTAATAACATCTGTTTCATACAATTTCTCTAAAGGCTCTTCTCTAACTCTAATTAGTTTAAACCCTTCTTCAAATAGCATTTCAGATTTAATCTTGTCTATGGCTCGTTTTTCTTTATGCCAATAAGAACCGTCAAATTCAATACATAAGTTGAGTTTAGGGATAAATATGTCTATTGCTCTTAATTTACCCTCTAACTTTGTTTTTAATCCTTTAGGGTCAATGTTTTTAAACAGTTTCATCAACTCAAAAGTGATAGTAAGTTCCTGTTTGGATTGCGGTGTTAGGGTACAGAACGGACAGCCATTCCCATTGCTTCTAAATACAGCTTTGGTTTTCCACTCGTGATCATCACCTTTGTCGCACTTCCACCACACTTCTTTTACTGAACCGACTGTTATATCGAAAGGCGTTAAATTTCCGTTTTTGATTGGATGCCATTGATTAGCCAAATCAGGATGGGTAGTTGCTAAACAGTTTGACTTTACTGTAGTTCTGTTAGTACACATTGGACAACCAGTACCTTTCTCTCTATGAATTGGGAGAGCGCTCCATTCGTGATCATCTCCCCTGTCGCACTTCCACCAAACTCTTTTTCCACTTCCTGCAGTAATATCATTTGGAGTTAAATTTCCATTTTTGATTGGATGCCATTGATTAGCCAAATCAGGATGGGTAGTTGCTAAACAGTTTGACTTTACTGCTTTTCTTCTTGAACAAATTGGACAACTTGTTCCTTTTTTTCTGTTAAGTACTGTTGCTTGCCACTCGTGGTCATCTCCTATATCACATTTCCACCAAACTCTTTTTCCACTTCCTGCAGCAACATCATATGGAGTTAACTTTCCATTTTTTGTTGAATGCCATTGTTTAGCCAAATCAGGATGGGTAGTTGCTAAACAGTTTGCTTTTACTGCTTTTCTATTAGAACAAATTGGGCAACCAAATCCCCGAGTGGTTCTCTTTGCAATCATTTCAAACCATTGGTGGTCATCTCCCTTATCGCACTTCCACCAAACCTTTTTATTACTACCAGCTATTATATCGAAAGACGTCAACTTTCCGTTTTTGGTTGGATGCCATTGATTAGCCAAATCAGGATTGGTAGTTGCTAAACAGTTTGACTTTACTGCTTTTCTATTAGAACAAATTGGACAACTTACTCCTTTTCTTCTGTTATTCACAATTGACTGCCAAATGTGATCATCTCCCTTTTCACATTTCCACCATATCTTTTTACCACTACCTGATGTAACATCATTAGGAGTTAAATTCCCATTCTTCGTTTGATGCCATTGTTTAGCAACTTCAGGATGAGTTTCTGCAAGTGATTTTTTAGACATTTATAGGTCTTTTAACTCAAGAAGTTCCTCCTTGTATTGCAAAAACTTATTTTCTACTTTTTCAACTATTGAAGAAAAGTTGTCCAAGATTTTATTGAACCTAATTTCAATTTCTTCTTGAGTATACTCATCAAATTTAGAGAATGGTAACCGTTCAATTTTTTGATAATTACATAACCATTTTTTTCCTGAAGGAGACTTAAATCCATCTATTTCCATAAACATTCCACTCAGCCTTGAAGTATCATATTGAGGGTCTGATGGGGATATTACTGTTTTGGTATTCATTCTATCTTTTGAGGGCTCTAAAACAAATTCAAAAAGAAATGATTCTCTATTTCTCCAACCATTACGTAATTCACTTATATATGTAAGCTCTGAAATTTTTGGTGTTGTAAACCTTAAATAATTCTTGCCTGGTGAACCTATAATCCAACCTCTCTTTAGGATTTGTTTTTCAAAAATAGCTCTTACATCATCTAAAACATCTGGTTTATGCTCATAAACAAAATCAAACAATTCTTTATGGTTAGTGTATAGTTTTTTTGAAAGCTTAGTTAGTTTATCAGTACCCATAAGTTCTCTCTTTATAATGGTTATATAGTCTGTAATATAATTTTTTACTTGATGATTTAGAGTATGATGATAAATGGATATAATTCTATCCAAGGTTTCTACTATAAATTCATAGGAAATAGACTGGTAAATGTCTGTTTCATTTTCAGAATCTTCTCCCTCAGGAGTCAAATACACAAAAGTCTTAATATGTTTTGGAAATTCTTGATTAACAATATCCTTATATCTTTTGAGTTGATTAGAGTGTTCTTTTGTCAGAACCTTGTTTTCAACACAAACAACAACATTGTTTAGTTTAATCAAAACATCAATATTTTTCCACTCTCTTAAAACCTCAACTTTAGAGAGATCCATACCCTCAACATCTATTTGATCAATGTCTGTAAACTTGTCTGAGGAGAATACTTCTCTTAAAAATCTTTTCAGAAAAACATCACCTATTTTATGTGAGCCATTTGGCTCTAACAACCAGGAGAGAAAATTGGAATGACGTATTTCATTTTTTGAAATATTAAGAATCTGAAAAATATTAGGGTTTTTTAATTCTAAATCAATTTTATCAAAATCCTCATCCTTAAGAAGTTTATCGTATAAGGTTTTTATGTCTATTTCTTCCATAACTCAAATGTAATAAATGTAAATGACTGATATATGTGAAATATGAAGTGCTTTTAAAAAAACTTTTAATGAAAACGCAAAATTGAATTACAATCTCGTTATATGTGTGACAATGTATAACAAGTGATATAACATTCAATAAAGAAATTGAAAAGTCGCTATTTAAAAATTATTAATAACAAAAAAAGCCTTTAAGAGAGGCGCAAAAATTATGAATGTAGAAAGTAAATTTAAAGTAAATGAGATTTTATCAAATCACCAAATCAATTTATTAAACACTTACAATTTAGAAACCACAGCTTATAAAAAGGAATGGGATCAGATAAGTGCTACTAAAGAGAGTTTAGAGAAATGGCATATTAAAGAGCAATTAAATGACAAAATAGAAACTTTTGAAGAATATATAGATGTGCAAAGGAATTATGCTAAAAACGAATTATATCAAGCTAACACCATATACTATGATTTAAGTATGGAACTAATTGAAACATACTTAACAGGCACATCATTTGATGTTGATCTTAAGGTAATTGAGAAAGTACGTGAAATAGTAGCTTTAATAAAACCCCAATCAATCGATTGTGAATTACCATTTTAAAAACATAAAAATTAAAGAAATTATGAAAACAACTATAGGAATTGAAAAATTAATAAAAAGTAAAATGGAAAGGCTTGATAACTGGAAAGCCAACAATCCACAACCAGAGGGTGTAGATGAAGACACTTTTAACCAGTACCACGTAGATTATCAAAGTAGATATATATACTATAAGAAGTTAAATAGTATGCTAGAAGAAATAGATATTTGGAAAAAAGATATAGTATAAGAGATAGGCTACAAATATAGATTACCCTTGCAGAGATGTGAGGGTTTTTCTTTTTAAAATTCCTCTTTTGGAACAGATATACTAGCACAACATAGATTTTAAAAGGCTAAAAGAATATAAATGTCCTGTCAAATACTATTAAATATGTTTTTTGCGTTGTAAGTTATATACAAACAATTTTAAACCAGGCGCTTATGTAAATAAAGTATGTTAAAATAGTGTGTGATCACATTTAAGAATGAATTTTAATAATCAAATCCAATTTTATGAAACATTTATTTTTTATCTCAATTTTATTTTTGACATCTTTATCAGTAACAGCACAAGAATCCTTTAATGGTATGTGGCTCAACGAGGGCTCAGATTACATTAAAACAATCCTTGCCAGTGAATATGAAGTCCTTAGTGTATGCAATACTTCCTTTGAGGAGTACAAAGTTTTAAATGAAGTGATTCTCGAGGAGGGCACAACTAGCTTTTTGACGAATCTTTATAACAAAGAGAACGGTTATAAGGTGAATATCGAGTATACATTAATCTCTACAGACACAATATCTACAACCTATAGCGGTGACTTGGAGGGAACTTATATCTTAACAAGACTTTATTGATTTTAATAACTCCCTATACTATAAGACCCTTACAGAGATGTGAGGGTTTTTCTTTTAATATCAAAACGCAAAATTGAATTACAATCTCGTTATATAAGTAACAATGTATTAAAGTGGAGAAAACACTATTCGCTTTCCTATATCCAATCCTTAAAAAATATATAATGAACCAAACAAAAACATTAGAAAAACCAGCTAAAAAAAGCACTAGAATATGGCAACCTAAACAAGACAAACAATGGAAACTTATTCAAGAATATTCTAAATATGATTTTAATTATCAGTCGGTGATAAGACTAAACAACAATAAGTATCAAGATAACTACACAAAGGTTTACAATAATAAGATGAGTAATAGTTATGTAGATAAGGTGATGGATAATTTAGTAAGAAGAAAATCTATTACTGGAGCAATTGCATTTATAGAGTATGATGATAATCTAAACAACCACTTACACTTTGCTTGGTACAGTTCAAAAGAACTAACAAGAAAACAACTTGCAAACACTATGAGAACCAACATACAATACATTAGAAACATTCAACCAATAGATGGTATAGAAGATGCTATACGATACTACACAAAGAGAACAGAGGCTACTAATAGCTTTCACAACATATACGCATAAAGACTATGGAAAAGACAATATCAATGAGGCTATCTGAAGAAGATAATTTATACATCGAAGCAGAAGCAAAAAAAGAAAGACTATCAAAATCTAGTTGGATAAGAAGAAAAATATTTTTAGGTAATAAATAAAAAACAACAATTTATGCCAAGACCAAAAGGTTCAGTAAACAAGATTACATCAGAGATAAAAGAAAAGATAGCTGATCTGGTATCAAATGTGTTTGAGACTTTAGACCCTAACACAATGACCCAACAAGAGAAATTAAAGTTTATTCAAATAGGTTTGCAGTATGTTGTACCAAGATTAAGAAGTATAGAACAGAAAGAACCAGTTGAAGATCAAACCTTCATAATCGAAATTATAGATAAGCTGGAGAAGTATGATGATACAGAATTAGACAATGCTATTAAAAACCAATAACCCAAGAGAAGCTATTATAGAAAGCTATACCAAACCTATTTCTTATAAGAACTATATACTCTTTAAAGGAAAAGTGATTGTATGTTTTAGGTAGTATTGGTTATATTTGGTTGATACAATAAATTATGAAGAATAAACTCCCCGCTTTTTTTGACAAATTTATATTTGCATTAATTGTATTGAACCTTATCTCAATGGTAATAGGATCTGAACCAGACCTAACAGTTGATAATAAAACATATCTATTTTATTTTGAAGTATTTTCAATTTCAATATTTTCTGTTGAGTATTTAATAAGAAGCTGGCTTTCTTTCAAACAAAAAAAGAACTACAACCTTTCCTTTTTTGGAATTATAGATTTATTATCAATTCTACCATTTTTCTTTAGTAATGTATTAGGGTTTGATGGAAGGTTTGTGAGAATTTTTAGACTATTTAGAATATCAAGAATATTAAAACTTGGAAGGTTTAGCAAATCATTTGAGTTGTTAGGAGAGGGCATTAATAACGTAAAAAGAGAATTATATATAGCCTTCTTTATAGCTTTTATTATGTTGTTCTTTTCAGCTTCTGGTATATATTATTTAGAAAACCCAGATCAACCAGATGCATTTTCAAGTATTACAGAAGCATTTTGGTGGTCTGTATCTTCTTTGACTGGAGTTGGTTTTGAAGATATTTATCCTAAAACTATTGGAGGTAAATTATTTGGTACGCTAATTTCTTTAGTAGGTATAGGTGTTGTTGCAGTCCCAACGGGTATTGTTAGCGCATCTTTTGTTGAGGTGTTAGAAGATCAAAAATCTAAACAATAGGCATATCTTCCTCCTTCAGTTCAGCTATTTCTAAACCTCTTAAATAGGCTTAAATACCCTAAAAAAGACCATTAATGTGTACAATAATGTGTACGTTAAATAAAAAAGGGAACTAGATTTCTCCAGTTCCCTTGTAAATAGTAGTGACCTCGACAAGATTCAAACTTGTAACCTCTTGAGCCGTAATCAAGTGCGCTATTCAGTTGCGCCACGAGGCCGTTGTGAAACAATAAAATGATTTGTTTCGGGGTGCAAATATAGAAAAATAGAATAAACCAATGCTAGTATTTTATATAAAAAACATTGATTTGGCATTTATTTTAAACTTGCACTACATCCATGCAAACTGCAAACAAACATACTTTTGACAATCTAAGACAAAGACACTAAATTCAGAATTAAGAGTAGTTACACCTGTTATTGGATTTCTGCACTAAGGCCAGCCTCAAGTAAGATACTGCATCGCTTTTCAAGCTCCTTATAAGGACCTGTTTTAACGCCACACTTGCCTTTGTAATGAACAATCAAAGAACATTGCTCTGCCTGCTCAGGAGTATGATCACAAGCATATATAAGCA
>Ga0209532_1003217_pt1 | contig 10936 bp, 5 predicted proteins | sample COG_02_FD_184746 | JGI IMG/M metagenome (GOLD analysis project Ga0209532, IMG submission 184746) | Pelagic Microbial community sample from North Sea - COGITO 998_met_02 (SPAdes) (version 2) | ecosystem: Environmental > Aquatic > Marine > Neritic zone/Coastal water | place: Helgoland, sampling... | reverse complement strand
TATGTGCAAAACCGACAACAACCAAGACTTGAGGTGCTGAATGAAATAGCGGATATTCTTGATGTAGATATTAAATCTTTATTAATTTCCAATAAACCTGAGAATTAATTTAAACCAACTAATCAATTTTGACTTTATAACTGATTTTTCTTGAACAATACAATTAAAATACCAATTATAGATTTATTTGCTGGCCCTGGAGGGCTTGGTGAGGGATTTATGTCACTTAAAAATGACCAAGGCAATTCTATTTTTGACATTAAACTTTCAATTGAAAAAGATATTAATGCACATAAAACTTTAACATTAAGGAGCTTCTTCAGGCAGTTTGTCAAAGACAACAGGCAGGTACCAAAGGAGTACTATGATGCTTTACGTGAAACCGATTTGTGTAAAAGAGAAGTTCTGATTGAAAAAATGTTTGATTTTTTTAAAGAAGGAATAATCGCAAGAGAAGAAGCTAGACTAATAGAATTAGGTTCTGATAAATGGCCTGCAAAAAAAGTAGATAAAATTATTAAAAATCAATTGGGTGATAATAAGGAATGGGTTCTTATTGGAGGTCCTCCTTGTCAAGCTTATTCTAATGTTGGAAGGTCAAGAGTTGGAGGTATTAGTAAAGAAGATCATAGGGTTTATTTGTATGAGGAATATCTTAGGATTATACAAAAACATAAACCTGCAGTTTTTGTAATGGAAAACGTAAAGGGACTCCTATCTGCTAAAGTAGACGAGGAAAAAGTCTTTGACTGGATGAAAAGAGATTTAAAAGTTGGTGACAATTACGAAATATTTTCATTAGTCAAACCTGTAACTAAAGATTCAGATTTTTTGATTAAATCAGAAAAATATGGTATCCCTCAAATGCGTCATAGGGTTATTATTTTAGGAATTAGAAAGGATTACAGCCATCAAGGAGATTATTTAAATGAGAAAAATGAGGTTACACTAAAATCAGTAATAGGCAATTTGCCAAAAGTTAGAAGTGGGTTGAACAGGAGTTTTTCACATTATCACCCAACAGAGGTTTATGAGAATGGTAATCCCAAGCGTTTATATAAAAATATTACAGATACCAGTGTTAATTGGCTAAAGGAAATGTCAAAAAACATTGATCAAATAAAAGTATGGGGAGAATTAAAATTAAACGGACTTTCTGATGGTCCAAAAGAAATAGAATTAGGTAAAGGTTCAGAATTTGTTATGGCAGGCAACACGATTTCTAGAGACCATACTCTAAAAGATTGGTATGTTGACAAAAGGCTAAAAGGAGTTGTAAATCATGAATCTAGGAAACATTTAACACAAGACTTAATGCGATATTTGTTTTCAACTCTTTACGTAGAAAAAAATAAAAGATTCCCACGTTTAAAAGATTTTGCAGATCATAGTAAAAACCTATTGCCTGACCACGCAAATGTTGCATCCGGCAAATTTGCTGATAGGTTTAGGGTTCAAGTTCCTGAGAAGCCCGCAACTACAGTAACCAGTCATATTTCTAAAGATGGACATTATTTTATTCATTATGACGCTTCACAATGTAGATCATTAACGGTCAGAGAAGCTGCACGTATCCAAACGTTTCCAGATAATTATCTTTTTAGAGGAAGTAGAACGGCTCAATATCATCAGGTTGGTAATGCTGTGCCTCCTTATTTGGCATATCAAATTGCTGAAATAGTTTTTAAAATATTAAAATCATAGAATTATTTAGATGAAAAAAACAAATTCTAAAATAAAAATTGAAGATGCCTCTCCTAATCCTGAATACCTGATTAAATCTATTGCCGAACAAGGGTATAGTTTGGAAACTTCTTTAGCGGATTTAATGGATAATTCTATTTCTGCAAAAGCTAACAAAATTGAAGTGTTAATTGATTTTGATTCAGAACCTTTTAAGTTGTTTTTGGCAGATAACGGTCAAGGAATGACAGAAGAAGAATTGAGTAAGAACATGCAGTTTCCAAGTAATTCACCCGAAGATTCTAGATCCAATTCTGACTTAGGACGATTTGGTTTAGGGATGAAAACTGCATCTTTTTCTCAAACAAGAAAATTCACAGTATTATCAAAAAAGAAAAATGAAAAAAAATATCATGGTAGAACATGGGATGTGGATTTTTTAAGAGATAATGGATGGAAAATTATTGTAAATTCTGATGAGGAAGTGGCTCGATTAATTTATCAATACAATCAATTGTCTAGTAGTTTGTTAAAAGGTTTTGATGATTACACACCAAACACGATTGTCATTTGGGAAGGTCTATATAAATTTGAAAATTATCTTCAAAAAGATAATAGAAAAGACTCTTTAAAAAGAGAAATAACTGAAGTTACATCTGATTATTTGGCACTTGTTTTCCACAGATTTATGGAAAAGAATTCTAATCCGTTAAGAATTAGGATTAATAATAAAATTGTTAGCCCTTTTAATCCTTTTCCAGAAGAAGAAAAAGATTTTAGACAAATTGAGCCTAAACAAAGCTCTTTCAGACTTGATGTTGTAAAAATTGAAGGTTTTGTCTTACCGTCAAGAGCAATTTCTGAGACTAAAAAAGGCCTCACTAAATGGACAACTAAGTATAGAGGATTAATGGATATGGAAGGTCTTTATATCTATAGAGCTAACAGAATTATATTATTTGGGGGCTGGAACGGAATAGTCAAGAAAGCACCTAGACTTCAATTAGCAAGGCTAAGAGTTGAGGTTGGAAATAGTGTAGATCACTTACTGCATTTAAATGTTGCTAAATCTCAAATTGTTATCCCTCATGAGCTTAGAAATGCATTTGAGGATTATATCTATGAGTTGAAAATTGAGGCAGAAAAAGAATATTATAATAGAGGGATTCGTAAATTTTCAGGAACAAAAACTCAAAATCATATTCAACTGTTTGAACGTAGTTACTCAAATAAAGGGTCAGTTTTAGAGGTCAACAATAACTTTCCACTTGTAAAAAACCTTCAAGAATCTCTTAATAAGAAACAAAAATCACAATTGAATCTTATTTTGCGTATGATTAATACCAGGGTTAATAATATCAGGCATGTACATGAAGAAAAGGAATTTCTAGGTGTTAAAGAAAAAGATGGTTTAAGTGTGGAAGAACTACATAATAATATTTTAGAGTTAATATCTAGTGGAATTACAAAAGAAATGATAAGGGAAGAGATAATACCTCATTTAGGATTCAAATATCCTTCATTACCTCAAAATATAAAATTACTAATTAAATAATCAATGAACTACATAGACATTTTTAAACAGATTATAAGAGAAGAGGTGATTCTATCTTCAGGAGATAAAAAGTTCATTGATGATTTATTCCATCAAATAAAAGAATCGGTTATTAAGACTGGTAAACTTTTACGTCTTCCACAGGTAGATGAAACTACCCTAAAAAGTTATTTTGAAGTTGCTAAAAATGAATATCTATCGGTTAACCCAATCGATCCAGGAATTAGTCATTCATTAACGAAAAAAGGTTTCAAAACATGGCTTGATGAGAAAAGAGAAAATGAAATAACATGGGACTATTCAAAAAGATATTTTAAACACTTAAAAAAATCCGGTAGATCGGAGAAAGTAGTCAAAGAAACAGAGAACTCTAGTTTTTCCATTCTAGGTAAAATGGCTGATCCTAAATCAAAATCTCCAATTTACAATAAGGGTCTTGTTGTTGGTGCCGTTCAATCTGGTAAGACTGGTAATTTTAATGCCGTAATAAATAGAGCTATTGATGCAGGTTACGAAATCGTAATTGTACTTGCTGGTATCATGGAAGATTTACGAAGTCAAACACAACAAAGAATAGAAAAGGACATAATAGGAGAAGGGAAAATAGATTCAGGTGAACCGACTGGATCTAAGGGAGTTGGTAAAATTAGACGTTTTGGTGTTAGAGGTGACGATAAGGTTATACAGGTAAAATCTTTAACATCTGAAAGTAAGGATTTCAGTAAAGCTGTCAAAGAACTTGATCACACTTTAAATGACAAATATGTACTTGTATGCAAAAAAAATGTCAGTGTATTAAAAAATCTAATAATATGGCTGCATAACTCTTTAGAAGAAGGAAAAGACAAACATAATATTCCACTGCTTATAATTGATGATGAAGCAGATAATGCCTCATTAAATAATATGGGTGCAAAAGGAAGGAATTATGCCAGTAAAACAAATGGGCACATAAGATCTATCTTAGAACTATTTCATGTTAAATCATATTTAGGTTATACTGCAACTCCGTTTGCAAATGTTTTACAAGATCGAAATGAGTACCCTGAAAATGATTGGGAAATTAAATATAAGTTCAAGGGGGATGATGTTGAAAAACAGCTAAAAAGAGTTGACAACATATTTCCAGATGATTTTATTGAATTATTAAATCCACCTTCAAATTATTTAGGAGCAAAACAAATATTCGATACAATTACACCAATAGATAATAAAACTGATGACAGTGAAAAAATTCCACTAGTTGCCCCAGCTGTAAATGATTACATCGAAAACTTCCCATCTAGACTTTATCAAAATGATAGGGGAGAAATTATTGGGTTAGAAAATATTAGAAGTAGAAATGAATGGGATGAAAAATTTGGATTCGGAGGATATTTAGATTTTGGTTCATATACTGATTACAGAAGAGATACTTGGTCACCTAGAAAAGAAGATGAATTTCCAAAAGAATTACCAGAATCATTAAAGACAGCAATTAAATGTTTCATAATTGCCTTGACCATTCGAGAAACAAGAATACCAAGTATGGTTAATTCAGATCTTTATCAACCCCACAATACTATGCTTGTTCATGTTTCAAGATTTACATTTTGGCAGAATACAACTAAAAGGTTGATTGATGAATATCTTAATGAAATTATTTCTAAAATTAATAATGACAAGCCATATAGTCCAACTTCAATATATACTGAACTGAAAAAACTGTGGTATAGCCCTTATGGTTTTGCTCATATTGTTGAAAATATAAAAAGTTATTTACCAAAAGGATATGAGGATGAATTTATGTCACCTTTAGTGTTTGATTCTTTAATTCCTGTTTTCATTGACGCAGTAAAAGGTATAGAAGTAAAAGCAATTAATAGTTTCACAAAAGACTCGTTAGAATACCCAAAGAATTCGCCAAAAAAATATATTGCAATTGGTGGGAATAGACTTTCAAGAGGGTTTACACTAGAAGGTCTAACTATAAATTACTTTACTAGGGTAACTAATTATTCAGATGCTCTACTTCAAATGGGTAGATGGTTTGGCTATAGACCCGGTTATTTAGATTGTTGCAAAATATTTACCACTCAAGACTCTTTGGATAAATTTAATGACACTACCCAATGTATCGAAGAATTAGAAACTGAGTTTATTAAAATGGAAGAGCAAGGTAAAACACCCGAGAATTTTGTCCTAAGGGTAAAAAAACACCCTGGGACTCTTAAAATAACAAGACCATCTATTTTAAAGAATGCAATCGAAGTTAAATGGTCATACCAAGATTCACTTGTTATGTCAACTCAATTAAAAGTTGATAAAAGAAACATAGTAAATATATGGAATAATTTTAAAAATAATATTGCTCCAAAATTTAAAAAAAGTAATAAAAAAGATATTCTTATTTACAGAACTAATGCAGATGAGGTTATAAATATTTTAAAAAACCAACCCAATAATTTTAATGATAAGGATCCTGAATATTTAACTAAGTTTATTGAATTATGCAATGAGAAAGGTTACCTAAATAATTGGTCGGTTGCACTAAAAATTACTGGTTCCTCTAAACCAGGATTATCAAAAGAATTAGTTGGTTTAGATGAGAATATAGATATAAGTAGCGTTCAATTGGCTAGAAGATCTGGACCGAAAAATAAAAATGATAAAGATTTGTTTTTTAATAAAAGACTATTTAGGGCAAGTAGTAAAAGTGCAAATATTATATCTTCAAATGAAGATATGGCAATATTATTATCACCTCATCAAAAACAAGAAGCTAGAGATAAATTTTACAAATTTAAGGCTGTTGAATTAAAGCGCAAGGATGGAACATTAAGTCAGAAAGAAGTTGAGCGAAGGGTTAAAGAAAAATATAAAACTATCCCTGAGAGATATTACAGGGAGAAAATGAACGAAACCGATGGATTACTTATGATTTATTTATTTGATACTAGGTATTCATTTAATCAAATTGGTGCTAATGAAACGTTAAAAGAGGAATTCAAAGATTATATTGATAAGAATGATTTAGGTGATGTAGTTGAGAATACTCCTTTAGTAGGTTTCGCAATTGAGTTTCCTCCCATTGAAAAGGATCCTGGTGGAACATATTTACAAGGAGATTATGAATTAGATATTGATGAAGAAATCAATGATGAAATGGATGATGAATTAGAAGGAATTAATGATGTAATAGAAAGTTAGATGAAAAAGAGTGAATTAAATTCTAAATGGGAAAATATTGCATCTTTCAATAATAAAAAAGGTTATAAATCCTTAAGAATAACTGGAGCGAGTGTGCCAGATCTTTTTTTAGCCACTGATGAAGATGGTTACAGATGTTTATTACTTTTCTTACCAATGAAAGTGGATGTAAAACTTAAAGGAATAGATAAGAATAAATTATTAATTTCTTTTTTGCCATCAAAGGGAATAGTGCTGATAAAATTAAAAGATTTTAATTTTAAAGATTTATTTGATGATTTAATCTTATCAATTTACTCAAAAATCAATTTAATTACTGAACCAATCCAAGCATCTGAAGAATTTGTAAAAACATTTTATAAATGGGCGTTATTTTTTGAGGATAAAAAAGTGAAAAAACTTGGAGAAGAACAAATTCAAGGTTTGTTTGGTGAATTATTTGTTTTAATTGAATATTTAAAAAACTCTAATCCAAATATAATCAACTCCCATCTTTCTTCTTGGAAAGGCCTTTACGATTCTGCTAATGATTTTGAATTTGATTTAAAGAATGTTGAAGTTAAAACTAAAAAAGAATCAAAGTTATATGTGAAAATTTCTAGTGAATATCAACTAGAAAAAGAATTGGATAAAGACTTAGAATTATTAGTTGTTTCTGTGAAACTAGATTTAATTGATGGTAAATCAGTATATGAGATGCTCTTGAAAATTTTAGAACTTATAAGATTAAATTTAGGTGATATGTCAATATTATATCAATCATTAAACCAAAAAGGCTTAACTCTTGAAAATTTAAAACAGTATAATAATTATAGATTCATTGTAACAAAAACAGAATCTTTTGATGCAGGTAATGATAATTTCCCAAAGTTATCAATTTCAAATATTGATAGTGAAATTTCAAATTTGAAATATAATTTAAGAGTAACACAATTAGGTGAGTATTTAATTAAAACCAAAAATTATTAAATGATTTTACAGGAATATTTTAATTATAGAAATGAGTTATTAGATCTATCGAAAGATGATGAAGGCTTTATTCAAGAATCTTTAATCCTTTCTCAAGTTTTGCCCTCAATGCTAGATGCTAAATTGATTGATTCTGAAGATTTCACTAATTCTTATTTTAAATCATCTGCGGATAAATTAAAAATTAACGCATACAGTATTAACGAATCAGGAGAAAGACTTCAGCTCTTTTTAATTGATGAAAATTCGATTGATCTTACTGCATCCCAAGATGATTTATTGATTTCAACTCGATCGTCCTATGAAAATCAGTTTAAGAGATGTACTAACTTTCATAATAAAGCTATTAAAGGACACTTAAATGATGAAATTCAAGATTCAAGCCCAGTTAGACCTTTAGTTTCCAGTGTTTCTTCGTCTCAAGGCGCACAGCAATTTGATGTAGTTGAAATATTTCTAATTACGCTAACCTCTACTGTCTCAAAGCAGAGTGCAACCATACAACCAAAGAGAATTGAATTTGATGATGAGGAAATTGTAATAACCTACTCAAAAAATAGAGAAAGGCATAAAAAAGAACTAATAATTAAAAGAAGAATAATTGATCTTAATTTCTTATACAATGTACTTATCTCTCAAGGAAGTAGAGAAGCACTAACTGTTAATTTTGAGACAACATTTGGTAATTCTCTGTATGCCATTAAAGCAGCAGATGAAGACTATTTTGAATCTTATTTGTGTGTTTTGCCAGCTTCAGTTATTTCAAGACTCTATAAAGAATTTAGTACGCGATTATTGGAGAAAAATGTTAGGTCTTTTTTACAGTTTAGAGGAGTCAATAAAGGGATTAGGGAAACAATAAGAAAGGAGCCAGAGAAATTTGTAGCATACAATAATGGATTAACAATAACCGCAACAAATGGTGATATTTCTTTCGAATCAGGCCAGTATAAAATTAAATCACTTACAGACTTTCAAATCGTAAATGGTGGTCAAACTACAGCAACTATTTATTTCACGCAGAAAGATGGTTTTGACATTAGTAAAGTTAGGGTGATGGCTAAGATTAATGTTGCAAAAGAAGCTACGGATGAAGAATTAGAAGAGTTAATATCTAATATTAGTACATATTCTAATGCACAATCAAGAGTATCTAAAGTTGATTTACGTTCAAGAAACCCTCAATTGGTTAGAATCAAATCTCTTAGTGAAAGTGTGATGACACCCTCTGGGAAGAAATGGTTTTTTGAAAGAGCAAAAGGAGAGTTTAATACTAAGCTTAGAATCGCAGGTTCTAATAAAAATAGATATGCGAAGGAGTATCCAACACAAAGAAGGTTCTCAAAGGAATTAATGGCAAAATATTACTCGGCATGGGGAAATCAACCTCATCTAGTAAAAAAGGGAGGTGAAAAAATATTTAGATATTTTATTGAAAAATTGACAGGTGAGGGAGAGTTTAAAAAACCTATCAATATTAATAGAGATTTTTATGAAGAACTAATTGCTAAAATTATATTATTTAGAAGTTTAGAGAAAATATACGGTTCTGGAAAGAACTCAATGGGGCAATTAAGATCTGCAGCTGTGCCTTATACACTATCTATTTTATTTATGATAACTGATGCTGATAAAAAGGAACCTTCATTTGATCTCCTAAAAATATGGTTAAATGAAGAATTAGAAAGTGACCTTGAGGCCTATTTAACTCAACTATTAAAGTTAGTAAATGAGCTAATTAAGAAATATTCTGAAAGTGATGATTATGGAGAATATTCTAAAAAGGAAGAATTATGGAAAAGAATCAGTTCATCCAAGGAAATTAAAGAATTTACGAGCACAGGTGACACCAAGAAGATTATTGATAAATATGGTGTTAGTAAAGTTGAATTAAAGAAAAGAAAAGGGGTAAATGACAAAACAGAGGAGGTAAGTTTTAAAAATTTAAGTGATAACGTGTTAATTCATTCCAATGGGATCAACTATTATAAATCAATACAGTCAAATTATGAATTATTAAAAGGAGCAGATGAAAGAAGTATTTCAAACTTAGTACATGCAATAATTAACAAAAAGGATATTGAGGATGATTTAGTTTCATTTGAAAGTAGTTTAACAAATAAATTAAGAATTGAAGTTCCTGACTTTTTTGATAATATTGAAAGACAAGAAAGTTTACTACACAAAACTTTGGATTATATAATTACTCATTACAATAAGTGTATTAACGAAAAGAATGATGTTCTTTTAGAATTTCAAAAAATTGAAGCAATTGCAAAAGTAAAACAAATTAAATATGCTTCAGTATTTGATCAAATTGGAAAAAACTTGATTAAAGGGATTCCGCCAACAATAAAACAATTGTATTATGCGTCAAACATAGTGAAAGACAAAATTATAAAGGAATTGAAACCTATTTCAACAAAAACTGATATTAGTAAAGTTAGAATAGATGAGTTGGTAATGAGAAAGATGTTTGAATGGGATTCTACTGCGAAAATTTTAAGTCCTAAAGAACGAGCTTATTTGGCTGATTTTGCATGGGGGTTAAAAAAGTTAAATTCCTTTCATGAGAAAAATGTGAAGAGACATTTAGAAACACTTTTAAAAAATGGATTTAAAATTTACTAGGAAAAGGTAGAGCATTCAAAAGAATTAATAATGGTTGAATACTTCCTGTCTAGGTTTAGCAAGAATAGTCCTACAGCCAGATTAAATATATTAAATTGGAAAGACACATATAAAGTTTAATGGCTAATAGTAGACTCTCCAAATCAACTTTTATTAGAGGACTTCAGTGTGAAAAGTCACTCTATCTCTATAAACACCATTATAGGTTAAAAGACCCTACACCTTCATCACTCCAAGCGGTGTTTGACCAAGGAACCAATATTGGTTTATTGGCACAAGAACTATTTCCCTATGGTGCTGATGCTTCTCCTGAGAATCATTTTAAAATGGTTGAATCGGTGGGAAAAACACTAAAGTTTATTTCTCAAGGGGAGTCAATCATTTATGAGGCTACTTTCCAATACAACAACGTTCTTGCAGCATTAGACATTTTGGTAAAAGGTGAAGAAGGGTGGAAAGCGTATGAAGTAAAAAGTTCTACTAAGGTATCAGAGACCTATATCAAGGATGCGGCCATTCAATATTATACGATCACAAATTCAGGAATAGATCTTAAAGACATATTGATTGTTCATATCAATAACCAATACACGAGAGAAGGAGAATTAGATATACATCAATTGTTTACCATTGAATCTGTCTATGATCAAGTTTTAGACTTTCTCCCAAGAATACCAAATGAAGTTAGAAGACTTAAAAATGTCATTGAGAGTCCTGAAGTACCAAGTGTAGATATTGGAAATCATTGTTCCGATCCATACGATTGTGACTTTAGAGGAACGTGTTGGAAACACATCCCTGACTACTCCGTTTTTAATATTTCAAGACTAAAGAAAGACAAGAAGTTTGATTTATATAATCAAGGAGTAATCACATTGGATGATATTGATCTTGGTAAAACAGATCTAA
>Ga0209532_1003211_pt1 | contig 10958 bp, 9 predicted proteins | sample COG_02_FD_184746 | JGI IMG/M metagenome (GOLD analysis project Ga0209532, IMG submission 184746) | Pelagic Microbial community sample from North Sea - COGITO 998_met_02 (SPAdes) (version 2) | ecosystem: Environmental > Aquatic > Marine > Neritic zone/Coastal water | place: Helgoland, sampling... | reverse complement strand
CGTCATGTTGCTTATTGCCCGCAATCGAAGACCTCTTAATTGGATGTGTTGATATCCAGCACGCAACATCATCAATACTAATTAACCAATCATCGATTACCAAAGGCTCAGCAGCTACTAAATTTGCAGTCAAAAAAAATCCAGCACATCCGATAAACCTTTGCATAAAACACCCAAACATTAGCGCACCTCTCAAGTAGGTTATCGAAAATGATAAACAGTTTCAGCGTTGCGTTTATTTCTTACACTAAACGCACGTTGCATCTGTCCATCAGTCCAAAGACCGTCGTATTTTTGTCCATTAGGCAGGCAGACCTTCATAAAACCCTCTGGTTTTAAATTTTTAAACGTACCAAACCAATTAATTCCTTCACTATCTGTTGCGGTAGCTTGCACTACATTCATGTCGTCAGCCCAATTGCCGCTGATCTGACTACCAGACGCGCTAAAGTACTTTCCTCTTCCATTTCGGACATATCCTATGAGTTCGCCAACATACACGGCGCCATCCGAATATGTTAAACGCCCATTTGAGCGTCCACAAAAATCTGGAATAGTCCCCACATATCTCCAGTCCTGGCTGGTTATGGTGATATCACCGACAAGGAGCCCACTTTTCCAGTGGCCATTGAAAATTCTTTTGGAAGATAGTTCTGACAACTCACCAGCACCGCTGCGCACACCATTTTCAACCGAACCTTCGTACCAATCACCATTTTTATATGATATTTTTGCTAGTCCAGTTTGTTTACCGTCTGACCATGCGCCTTCATATCTGTACCCCGACAAAGAGGTATAAATACCGAACCCATGCTTCACTCCAAATCTAAACTGGCCACGATACAGCCCACCATTTCTATATTCTAACACACCATAGCCATGAAACGCACCATTGCGCCAAGCGCCTTTGTAGGTCAGCACATCTGTAAGACATACAGAATAGAAACGCCCAAATAGGCGGCGGATAAGATTTTTCATATAGATACCTGTTTTTGGTCACCCGTACATTGCAGGCGATTCCTTCGTTTCCAGTATTGGCCTGCAGTTTTTTGAGTCAACAAACCTGCGAACACTCAGCAGGAAGTCGCCGTCCAACCTGCCTGCGGGACCATGGACAATAGAGCCCCTACCTCACAACAACGCACTTGCCTCATTTTGGTGCATCCAGTGTACGATCCACCTTGCTCCAAAGTCCTCGGCCCTGCATCCGTGGTCAGTACGACTTTAAAAAATTGCCACTGCTATTTGGCAGCCACATAAGATCGCGATTGCACACTTTACCATTACAGATTATGCGGTGAGTTGATAAATTTATTTATCGCCTATAAATAATATTTTTACAATTCTTGGTTGACATTTCGAATCATCATAGCTATTTCCTCTCTTGTAGGCAAAAAATAAAGGAGTTATTTACGAATGGACAAGTCACCTAAGGTTGAACCCTTCATCGGACCGCATGCTTCACAACGGATGCAACAGCGAGGCATAAAGCCGTCTCTAGCAAGGATGGTTATCACTTTTGCTGATAGGGAAATTCATGTGGGTGGAGGCCGTACCTCTTTCACAGTTACCAGACGCCACGCCAAACAACTTCGTGAGGAAGGGCTACTTGCACCATCGCAAGTTGAGCAAATTTGCAGCAAGGCCGTGGTAGTTTCAAACGACAACTTTAATCCCAGCATGGTTACCGTTATGCACCTTAGTGATGGAAAAAAGGGTCGTCACTATAGAAAGAATACCAAAAGTCGCCAAGCCTCAAAGTATCAAAAGCATTGAGCAGAAAGTAAAAAATGCAAAAAATCGCGTTAAATGAAGTGTGTGAGTTGTTCTCTGGCTTTCCACTTGCAAGCAAGGACTTTGCTGAAGCAGGCACCCTGTCCGTAGTCCAACTACGTGATGTTAATAGAAAAAGCATCAAGCTGAATGACTTGAAATTCACTGATAAGGTTCTCGCCAATGACCAAAAGTTGCTCAATTATGGGGATGTGTTGTTCAAGGCACGTGGTCCAAGGCTTGAGGCCTTTGCTTTGCCAACAAAGCCCGCAAACACCATTGCAACGAATGCCTTCATCATTTTACGCCCAAAACCGAACGTCTACCCAAGATATATCGCCTGGCTGCTCAACAACATGGATTTCGGGCGCATCATTCAGCAAACACACGTCATTCAGTCAATTTCAATGGGGCAGTTGGCTGAAATTGAAGTGCCAATCCCAGACCACAAAACTCAATCAGACATTATAGGTATGCACGATGAAATAGAAGCAGGCAGAAAGCTTGCAAATCAATATTTTGACGCTACCAACGAGATGCTGCGCGGGCGTATTTTTCATACTTAAAGGACACAAAAATCCATGGCTCAGCCAGAAAAAACCCAAACCAAACTTACCCAAAAAGAAGTCAACGATATCTTATGGCGCGCCGCCGACACGTTCCGTGGCGTCATCGATGGGGGACTCTATAAAGACTACATCCTTATCATGCTCTTTGTTAAATACATGTCTGATGTGTGGCTCGACCAGCATGACAACTTGATGCAGGAATACAATGGCAATGCGGAACGCGTTAAACGCGCCATGGAACGTCTGAAGTTCAAAATTCCAAATGAGTGTTCGTTTGCTTCAATGTATGCTAACCGAAAAGCGGAAAATGTTGGTGAGCGTATTGATATAGCCATTGCCAAAATAGAGGAAGCTAACCGGCCAAAGCTTGACGGCGTTTTCCAGAATATCAATTTCAACTCAGAACAGCTTGGCGCAACAAAAGCTAGGAACGAGCTTTTAAAAAAACTACTTGAAGATTTTAGCAAGCTCGACCTGCGGCCATCACGGATTGAAGAAGACGTAGTTGGCGAAGCTTACATGTACATGATTGAACGTTTTGGCAGTGATGCTGGGAAAAAGGCGGGAGAGTTCTACACGCCTGCGCCCGTTCGCAGCTTAGTAGCCCAGCTCGTCAAGCCCGAGCCTGGCAACCTGATTTGTGACCCTACATGTGGGTCTGGTTCATTGGCTCTGGATGCCGCCCGGCTGATACCCGGAGGGGACTATAGAATTTATGGCCAGGAAAAGAATGGCAGCACCCTCGCGCTTGCAAAGATGAATATGTTCCTCCATGGCGAAGACAACGCCATTCTGGAATGGGGCGACACCCTAAATGACCCGAGATTATTGGAGAACGGTAAACTAAAACGGTTTGACCGTGTTGTTGCCAACCCCCCCTTTAGCGTAGATAAATGGGGGGCTGAAAATGCAGCCTCTGATAGCTTCTATCGTTTTACGCGGGGTGTGCCGCCAAAATCTAAAGGTGACTGGGCGTTCCTTCTTCATATGCTAGCCACCACAATGCGGCAGACTGGCCGATGTTGCGTCGTTGTCCCGCACGGCGTCCTGTTCCGTGGTGCCGCTGAAGGGCGCATTCGTGAGGCAGTACTGAAGGACAATCTGCTTGATGCCGTCATAGGTCTTCCTGAAAAGTTGTTTTCAACAGCCGCAATACCTGTCGCTGTACTGTTGTTTGATTTCAGACGGGAATCTGGCGGCGAACTTGAAGACCGCAAGGATATCCTATTTATCGACGCGAGCAAGGAATTCGACGCCGGCCGCAATCAGAACAAGCTCACAGATACCCATTTAGATAAGATTATCAGGACGGTTGAGACCCGCCAAGACGTGGATAAATTTGCCCATCTGGCCAAACTGGATGAAGTTGTTGAAAATGGATTCAACCTCAACATCCCACGCTATGTCGACACATTCGAAGAAGAAAAACAAATCGACCTAGCCGCCGTTCAAGCCGAAATTGAGCGGCTGGATGAAGAGCTCACTCAGACCCGTGCCCGTCTTCGTCAGCACCTGAAGGAGTTGGGGGTATGAACCAAAATATTGTTAAATTAGGTGCGATGGGAAGTTTTATCCGTGGGAGCGGTATACCAAAGTCCGACATCGTACCTGAAAACGGTTTACCATGCGTCCGCTATGCTGAAATTTACACTCGGTATGGGGAAGTAATTCGCAATCCAGTATCTATGGTGTCAGAAGAGGGTGCAAAATCAGCCCTTAGGTTAGAAACAGGAGATATCATCTTCCCTACCTCTGGAGAAACCGCCAAAGAAATTGGCAAAGCCACAGCATTTGTTGGTGAGCAAGAAGCCTACGTTGGTGGCGATACTATTGTACTACGGGGCCATGGTCAGAACGCTATCTTTTTAGCGCACGCGCTAAATAGCTGGGAATCCAATCATCAAAAATGTCGGTTAGCAACAGGAAATTCAGTTGTCCATATTTACTCTAGGGAATTAGCACAGATTGAGCTCTGGCGACCAACCATCACTGTGCAAAATAAAATCGTTGAAATCCTCTCCGAGAGCGATGCGGGGATTACACTGCTTGACAAAAAGCTGTCCTGCCTTCGGCTAAGCATGGCTACGAGAATTGAAGACCTAATCTGGCAAGAAAACCACCCGCGAACTGAGCTTCTAGATAATTGTACCTTGGTGAATGAAAAGGTTCTACCTGCTAGTATGTCAGCACAAGTAAAGTGCATAGAACTGGAACATATTGATGCAGATGCCGCTGGCACCATAAATGGCTTTTCAAACTCTGAAGACCTTTCAAGCCAAAAGACAAAGTTTGCAAAGGGAGATGTCCTATTCGGAAAATTACGCCCTTATCTCCGAAAATTTGCCTACGCAGAGTTCGATGGGATTTGCTCCACTGAAATTTGGGCTTTGCGTGCTCATAGCGAAAGGATGTTGAGTAGATTCCTTTTCTATGTTTTGGGCTCCAAAAGAATTTATGCTGAAGCCAACAAATCGTTTGGGACAAAAATGCCGAGAGCGGATTGGAGCCTACTATCTTTGCTACCAATTCCGACTCCTAACCTACAGTTACAAGAGAAGTTGGTCCAAGCACTCGATTGTTTTCAAGACGAAATCAATCAGACAACAGAGTTGAGAAACCTGCTCAAACACCAAAAACATGGTCTTATGCAGCAGCTGATGACCGGCAAATTACGGGTTAAGGGCGCATCATGACCAACACACCGTTCCGCACCGATGAATTAGCGGCAAGCCAGATGCCAGCAATGATACTCTTAGCTAAGATGGGTTGGCAGCCCTTGACCAAAGCTGAGGCCAACAACGCGCGCCGTAATCGCTTCAGCGCTGTCATTCTTGAAGATATCACTCGTGATTTCCTAAACCGCCAAAAACTTAGCTGGGGCAGCAGCACCTTCTCCATAAATGATTACAACATAGACAACATGTTGAGTAAACTAAAAGCGCTCCCACCCGCCACCTATGGAAAACAAGCTGAAGAAAAATGGGACTTGCTATGCCTACCTCAGAGCATCGAGCAGAAAGTCGACGGAGTGAATCGGAGCATCAATGCGAAGTTCATTGACTTCGAAAACCCTGAGAACAACAGCTATCATATGGTACCAGAATTTGTGGTTGAGCAAAGCAAAAGTACCGATACAAGACGCCCAGATATCGTTCTGTTTGTGAACGGAATACCAATGGTTGTTATAGAAAACAAAAAGGCAGCAACTGCGATAGATGAAGGCATCAGTCAGACAATTCGAAATCAGAAGCCTGACTATATTCCTCATCTCTATGTTTATGCTCAGGTTCTTCTCAGTCTGAATAAGAATGAGAACCGCTATGCCACGACTGGCACACCCGCAAAGCTTTGGAACACCTGGCGAGAGAATGAAATCAGTGAAAGTACTCTTCGTGCGTTAATAGATAAACCGCTTAGCGCCGAGTCCCATGCCCCCCTTTTCAGTGGTGAGTTTGCCGCGTCTGAGACTTTTATGGAACAAGCTGAGGAGGGACGACTGATTACGAACCAAGATTGGGCGTTGATTGGGCTGTGCAAACCAAACAGGCTGTTGAAACTCACCCGTGAATTCATCCTGTTTGATGGGCCAAACAAGGTTATCGCCCGGTTTCAGCAATTTGATGCAGTTCGCAAGACCTTGGCACGAGTCAACTCCGAAGAAGACAAATGTGGCGGGGTAATTTGGCATACGCAGGGGTCTGGAAAATCGCTTACAATGGTGATGCTTGCGCGGGCTTTGCTTGCGAACCCAGCCATTCCAAATGCACGTGTTGTGCTGGTAACAGACCGTGTCGACCTGGACAAACAAATCAAGGGTACGTTCAAAAATACTGGTATGGAACCAAAGCGAGCCACAACCGGCCGTGGCCTCGCAGACCTTATCCGAGACAGCAGTGCTACTATTATCACGACTATTATCAACAAATTTGAGGCTGTAGCTCGCCAGCGTGTTTGTGATGAGTCAACAAATATATTTATGCTCGTCGACGAAGGTCATCGTAGTCAGTATGGTCGCTTCAACGCACAGATGCGCCGAGTATTTCCAAACGCCGCCTACTTTGCATTTACTGGCACTCCCATAGCCAAAAATGACCGTAATACTATGGCTGAATTTGGTCCTCTAATTGATACGTATACAATGCGTGATGCCGTCGAAGACCGAGCAGTTGTTCCACTCATCTATGAAGGTCGCCTAGTCAAGCCTGAGATGAACGCATCCCAGCTTGATACCTGGTTCGACCGTTTGACAGTGGGCAAAACTGAAGCGCAGAAGTCCGACTTTAAAAAGAAGTACGCGCGCACAAATGTGCTAAGTGGCCTTGAAAAAATCATCGCCTGCCGTGCTTTTGATATCTCAGGGCATTACCGAGCTAATTATCAAGGCACTGGTTTGAAAGCTCAGCTTGTTGTTCCAAGCAAAACCGCCGCCGTTAAATATAAGAGGGAGCTAGATTTCATTGGCGAGGTGACGAGCGAAATTCTGATTTCTGCATCAGACACACGCCGAGGCCACGAGTCAGTAGAAGAAAAGAATCCTGAGAGCGAAGTTGTAGCTTTCTGGGATGCGATGATGACCAAATGGGGCGACGAAGAAAAATACAATGAAGGCGTTATCAGTCAATTTAAATACAGCGATGAACCAGAAATTATCATTGTTGTCAGCAAACTCCTAACTGGATTTGATGCGCCGCGAAATGGTGTACTCTATCTCACAAAAAAGTTTGACGAGCCAGCCAACCTGCTGCAGGCCATCGCAAGGGTGAACCGTGTTCTAGATACGGATGGCGAGGGGTACACTACGGAAAAGGAAGCAGGCTACATCGTCGATTACGAGGGTGTTCTTGATAAGCTAGACAAGGCACTAAGCACTTATGATGCGCTCGCTGGATATGATGAGGCGGACCTGAAGGGCGCCATACGTAGTATCGGTGATGTTCTCGAGGAACTGCCACAGAGACACAGCCAACTGCTTGATGTATTTGCTCCTCTGGGTGGCAGTTCAGATGGAGAGGCGTATGAGGTCTTTCTCGCAGATAAAGAGGTCCGAGATGAGTTTTATGTTTGTCTAACAGCCTTTTCAAAAGTGCTTGCGACCGCGCTAGGTTCAGCAATATTTTATGACAGTACCCCCGAAAAAACTATCAAGCGCTATAAGCGTGATCTGAAGCGCTTCACCAATCTTCGAACCACGGTCAAGCGAAGGTACGCAGAAGAAATTAACTTTAGTGATTACGAAAAGCGCATTGAAAAAATGCTCAACGAACATATTGGCGCGACCGAGATTGAGCAGGTAGTTCCACCTATAAACATATTCAACATGGAAACCGTTGAAACTACTCTATCTGAGTTGTCCACTGACAGATCAAAGGCTGACTTTATATCAAGTTCGATGAAGCGCACGATTTCAGAACGCATGGAAGAAAATCCAGCCCTTTACCAAAGGCTTTCAGAAATGCTGGATAAAATCATCACAGAATTCATAGAAGGCAGATATGCGGAAGCGGAGTACTTTAAGCGTATCCGAGACGCGCATGAAGATATGCTAAGCGAGGGTGCTTCACGCGTTCCTGATAGCCTGAGTAGTGACCCCCACGCGGCTGCATTCCACGGATATTTGTTAACGAGTCCACTAGTCGAGCTAGGGGCATCTTCGGAATTACTCATTGAATTTTCCAAGGACATTAGTCTCACTTTCAAAGAGCTCCATGTAGTTGATTTATTTCAACGACCTGACAACCTAAATCAGATACGTGGTGAAATTGATGATTTCATGTACGATATCCTAATGGGTGAGAACGGCCTTGAGCTAACAACGGCGCAAATGGATGAAATTCAAGATAACATCATGACAATCGCTCAGCGTAGGATGGTGACTTGAAGAATATTATTAAAGTAGAATATGGAAAATCTAGTTTTGACGTCTCTGTTCAATTTTCTGAACGCAAGACGTTAGCTATTTCCGTTATGCCAGATTGTTCAGTTGTTGCCGTTGCGCCCATTCAAACTCCGCTAGAGACTGTTTGTCAACGTGTGAAGAAACGAGCGCGATGGATCAAAAAACAGCTGTTATATTTCGACCAATTTCAGCCTCGCACTCCACCACGCCAATTTGTAAGTGGAGAAACACATCTTTTTCTTGGCCGTCAGTATCAGCTAAAGATCCAAGTTGGTTCGCCTAATCAGGTAAAGCTCAAGGGCCGCTACTTCTGGGTTACTTGTGCTGAAGGGCTACCAAGCCAAGCCGAGCGTATGATGTCGTATTGGTACGAGCAGCGGGCACATATCATCTTTGAAAAAAGATTGAGTTTATGCTTAAAAAACTTTCCACAGATGAGACGACCCAAACTCATTCTTAAGTCTTTCAAAAAACGCTGGGGTGGGATGTCTAAAGACGGTAAGCTAACATTGAACAAAGACCTTGTGCGGGCTCCTCTGGAGTGTATCGACTACGTAATTATCCATGAGCTCTGTCATATTGAGTTTCCCCATCACGGAAGCGAATTCTGGAGCTTATTGCGTCAAAAATTGCCAAATTGGAAAAAACAAAAAAACCGGTTGGAAGTGGCATTAGTCTGACTTGATTGAAAGATGCTAAGATAAATGTATCTTACCTCATCATCTATCTGGATCTTCAAGTTGGATTAGGTCTTCGTCATCATGATCTGTCATAATTTGTTTTGTTGTTTTAGCGCCAAGTGCTTTGAGCGTTTGCACTTGAGAAATGACGTTACCACGCCCTTTTGAAAGTTGATTAAAAGCTTGATCATACGAGTCCTGAGCTGATCCTAAGCGCTCACCAACTTTTTCCATGCTTTGAACAAAGCTGGAGACCTTATCATATAACTTGCCTGCTCGATCAGCGATTAATTCTGCATTTTTATTTCGTTTTTCAACGGCCCAAACACTGGCGATAGTTTTGAGAGCCATCATCAGCGTGGTTGGCGTCGCAATTGTAATATTTTTCTCCAATGCATATGAGGTGAGAGTCGGATCCTCTCTTAACGCCTCTGACAGCGCACCTTCAATTGGAATAAAGAGTATTACGTAATCCACTGTAGACTCTTCAGCCGTTTGATAACCCTTGGCAGACAGACTATTAATATGAGACTTTATCGATACAAGATGACGCTTGCGCGCTGCTATTAGTTCTCCATCAGTATCTGAATTCACTGCATCATTGTAAGCGACAAGCGAGACTTTGCTGTCAATTACAAGGGTTTTCCCACCAGGTATCTTCACAACAACATCGGGCCTTAATCGTTCCCCCTCGGCTCCCGTCCGGTGTGCCTGGGTTTCATACTCCTCCCCTTCCCTCAAGCCTGAACCTTCAAGAATAGTTTCCAAAATCATCTCACCCCAGGCGCCCTGCATTTGTGTATCACCCTTTAGTGCCTTGGTCAGCGACACTGCTTCTTGTGATATGGCCTCAGACCTTTTTGATAATTGAGCAATCTCCGCTTTCAGGCGCTCCCGATCTTTAACGGTTTCTTCGTGTACTTGACGAAGTTCCTTTTCAAAATGTCCGACGTGCTCTTTCAATGGGGTTAAAGTGGCCTCAAGCTTTTCAATATTTGCTTTTGAAAAGCTTTCTCCCTGTGCCGTGAGAGCCTCCCCAGCAAGTTCTTTGAACTTTGCTGTCATTTCATCACGCACCTGTGAGAGCATCTCAATTTTTTCTTGGGATGCCTTTTGCTCAGCAGCTCTGTTTGCCGTTACCTTAGTGAGTTCATTGGATTGAGTGCGTAACTTCTCATTTTGATCTTCTATCTTGCTTCGCAGCTTGGAAAGATCCTGATTAAGGCGCTCAATTTCTGATTTTCGTTCTTCGGCAAGTGCCGAGGCGCGAGCGGAAGTTTGCTCTGCATCCGATAATTTTGTGTTCAAAACCTCCAAACCTTGTTGGTCAAAGTGTTCAGACGGTGCTCCACCCGCTCGCTTGTAGATGACGACAAGTAACAAACAAATTGTAACAGCGAACCCAATTAAGCTTATATTCGTGGTTAAGAATTCCAATTTAGATCTCCACATTTTTTATTTTAATTATATTTTCCCGCTCAACAGCCGTGAGAAGTATTTCCAAGATTGGGACTGGCACATTCGGATCGATTAGCAGCAATTCGTTTATCGCCTCTTCCCTATTGAGAATACCAACTCTGTAGGCACCAACTATTGTTGTTCTGTTAGAATCTGAACAAGCCATCTCTAGAGTTCTTCCATAAACTCAAATATTCGCACCATCGCGAGAGTATCCAACTCACAATATTCAAGCATCGTTTTACGCAATTCGCTCCTTTGAGGCCCATTCGGCAAGTTAATCAGTCTTTGCCAGGCTTCCATGGCATCAGTACCATTTGCTACTTTTAATCCAGAATAATCCAAGTCAGGTACCAGCACAGGCAACACTTTTTTTATCGATGTTGAACCAAGAAACTCAATATCTACGTAGCTATCCTTAAACAGGTCCTCCAAATCTAGTGTGCGTTTTATTAATCCATTCAGAAAATTTTGTTTTTCTGGATAGATTAGAGCCATATTTCTATTTTGCGTATTTTCAAAAGACGCATGCCAAGACACCACACTACCGCGATCCCCAATATATTTTCCCATATGTTTAAT
>Ga0209532_1003208_pt1 | contig 10965 bp, 11 predicted proteins | sample COG_02_FD_184746 | JGI IMG/M metagenome (GOLD analysis project Ga0209532, IMG submission 184746) | Pelagic Microbial community sample from North Sea - COGITO 998_met_02 (SPAdes) (version 2) | ecosystem: Environmental > Aquatic > Marine > Neritic zone/Coastal water | place: Helgoland, sampling... | reverse complement strand
GGGCGACGGTACCCACTGCTCCACCGACGACAGGTGTAGCTGCTCCAACCCCCTGGTACAGCATACGGGACGGGTCGCGACCTCTGGATCCGGGATCGCGTTCTTCCAGCCGGGATCCGCACAGGGGGAGGAGGAGGAGGAAGAGGGGGAAGAGGGGGAAGAGGGGGAGGAGGGGGAGGAGGGAGAGGCGTCCATCGGTACTTCGGTTCTGCACGTGCGCGACTTCACTGATGCCACGGGGGACCAGATGTTCAGGGCGCCCCCCAATGTGAAGGCCATGGGTTACTGTGGCGACCAGTTCCTGTGGATTCACAGCGAGGGGCGCTTCGACATTCTGCGCAGGAGATCGGACTCTCTCATGGTGCACACCGTCTCGCTGAACCTGGGGCTGGAGGACGGACCAGACGGCTCCGACAGCTCGGACCTGAAGCTGTCCGCCTGCGGCATCTACTGGCTGGAAGATGGTCTGGTGCTGGTGCAGGTGGTGGGTCGGGCTCTGGTCCGTAGGTTCCTTTTCAGGTCCAGGGGGGGCACAGGACCATTCGTCCGAGACAGAGTCCAGCTCGACCTGCACAACGTCGTGGAGTACCTGCTTCCAGAACCCCTGTCACAGTCGGGGTCGTTTGAGCTGCACGCGGACCACCCCCTGCTGTTGTGTGGCGACGCATACGACGGGCGGGGTCATCGCGGGCGGGTGCGCCTGTACCGGCTGTCGTTCGGGGATCGAGACCGCTTCCGGGTGACCCGTCTGCTACATATTGAGGGGCGCATGGGAGAGCGGCTTTCGGCCAGGGGACTGGGTCTGGTGGTCGGGACCCACCACGAGTCCGTGCATGTGTTGGCCAGTTCGGACCACGGGGACGGGGCACTGTTCCACCACATGTGTAAGTTGGAGTGACGCGTCGGTCCATGAGTGGTTTCACATCTTCTGTGGCATGCGTAGAAGAAAGAGTTGTGGCTTGGTACGATGTCACTGGACGAGGATCGCTTCGGTAGTGCTATCAAGCAGTACACCCTCTACACGTTCGTGCTACTGACGGCTGCCCAGTTCAACGGGGCCATCTCTCGCAGCCTGTCGGGCGTGGGGAACTCCACAGTCTGGCTGGTGACGATCGTCGTGGCGCTCCTCGGGTACCTGGTGCTGTGGTCGTTCACGAGTGTACCGCCGGCGTTCCGGTTCGACCCGGTGATATCTAGTTGACCATGGTTCCGGATCTGAATTCATTCATCGCGCATAACCCATTCGAATAAAGTAGAGTGGACCAGAAGAGGTCCGACGTAACGGTAACGATGCCGGATCTGAATCGCTTCTTTATCATCATCTCGACCATCTCCATCCTGGTGTCTCTGGGAGCCCACGTGTACACCTGGATCCACATAAGCTCCTCGCACCTGAAGCTGGGGGGCACGCGGGTCCGGATCAAGAACGTCGACGAGCTGACGGGGAAGGTGACGTCGCATTCCACGATCGATTTCGACGGCACGGTAGACCTGAGCCGCAGCGAAGTCTAGAGCGCCCTGCAGCCACTGCTTCGTGCGATCTGCTCCACGCACGCCTCTACCTGCTGCCGAACCCTGTCGATGAGGGAAGGCGATACGCAGATCTCCTTGTCGTTTCTGATGGAGAGGATCCCCGATCTCCTTTCCACGAACGTGACGATGCTGTGGCACCTGACGCAGAGGTTTCTGCAGCGAGCAGCCTCCCGCAGGATCTCGTCCTCGGGGCATCCGCGAGACACCATGACCCCGACGCACTCGCGCTTCTGCATCACGTCCACATGGTCTCTCTCGATGTTCGCGCACTTGCGGTATGTGGCCCGACCACGGTCGTCGACGCTGTCCGGATCCACCCGGACCAGGGACTTGTCACAGATGCCGCACCTGTGTCTGCCCCCTTGGAAGTCGGCCTCCAGAAGAGCCTGTCCCAGCTGGTGGCGGATCCGGGTGATCTCCCGGTTGCCGTAGTAGCAGTCGCAGCAGTACAGGTCGCCGCGCCAGTGGCGGAGAGAATGCACATTCTTATTCACCAGGTGGGTCTCTCGGCAGCCGACGCAGACGAACCTCGATTCATCGTTCGCCGCAGCGACAGTGGCCGAGGCATCGGTCGCGAACCCCTGCAAGGTTCGGACCTTGCAGATGTGCCTCCCGATGTCCATCAGGTGGCGCCGGCAGAGCCCGCACTTCCCCGCCCTACACGTGTGTCTCTTCACAAACTGCTTGCGGCAATCTGCACAGGTCTTCTTGTGCCCGCGGGTGTCTACGCTTGCGCTTGTGCTTGCGTTTGCGCTTGCGGGGGCCCGTTTCTGCTCCATCTGGTGTCTGGTGTCTGGTGTCTGGTGTCTGCGTCCGCAGGTCACTCTGAATTATGAGCTAGTGCGCGCGTTTCGGACAGGTCTCTAACTGGGAAGTTCCGAGTTGTAGAAGAATAAAATTAAAGTTTCATATTCATGTTCACTGTTTAATATCAATGCTTGATGTCCCTGTAGTCCTGCAGCATGTGGAGAGTCTCTCGCTGCATGCGCGGCACCATGATCTCGAGGTACTGCTCCTGGGCGGGGTGGAAGACGACGATGGCCATCGACGAGATGGGCATGTCGTAGAATGTCTCCAGTAGGTATCTGTATAGGTTCAGCTGCAGGCTGTAGTGGGAGTAGTTGCAGTCGGGCAGGTGCGAGAGGCGCCCCTTCATCTTTTGTTTGCCGAAGCTCTTCCTCCTGATCTTCTTGCTCCTCTTCCAGTCTCTCAGGTGGAAGTTCCCGCCGGCGTCCCGGTAGAGCATGTCGCAGCTACCGCACACCATGTGTTCTCTGCTCCAGAGGACGACTTCGGTGCGGAAGGCCCTGCGGCCCTGTTCCCTCTGGTCCCGGTGGTACTGTTTGAAGAGCGCGAACTCCGGTCCGTCGGAGTCGTGGGGCTCTTCGTTGTAGAACATCTCTATGTCGTTGTGCATCTTAGTCCCCAGGTCTCTGGCCTCTTTCGCGTTGATGTCCCAGTAGCTGATGAGCGACGTGATCATCAGCTCCTTGTCGTGCTGTAGGTTCCGAAACATGGACCTGTAGATGGCGTGTGTCGACCGGCGCGGAAAATAGCTGGAGTTCACCATTCGGGTCGCGGTCTCCAAGGAGTCGAATGGCTGGCAGAACCTGTGGATGACGCTGGTGACCGACGTCCACCCGGTCGACTGCCCACATATGTAGTATTTGTGCGGCCCCTCGTCGAAGGCGATGAGGGAATCTCTGGGGTGAGCGTTTTCCTTCTGGAGCTTCATGACGGAAACGTCGCAGGTGTCGGGGACCATGTAGCCGTTCCACCTCATCATGCCGTCTTGTGGGGGGGGGCCGTCACCGTCTGTGCCTCGAACCTGCGCCTGATCCGGGCCTCGGTCCTGACCTGCGACCACTGCGGCCCGAGTGCTCGTCTCACCACCGTGCTCGTCGGTGGAGCCGGGTACACTTCGGAAAACAGCCGCGACGCTGGTGGCCTGAGATACGCTAGCGGCGGCCTGAGGTGTGTCAGGGGTTTGAGGCGTGCCGGTCTGATCCTGAGGCGATCCAGTGCCGGTCTGATCATGGGGTGTGTTGCAATCGGTCGGAGGGGTGCTGGTCTGAGGTGTGCCGACCATCGCGTGGCGCTGGCTAGCCGTTCGGGGGCGCTTATGACGATCACTGTCTTCAGGTACATCTTCCTCGGGCACTGGTCGCTTCAGGCTTCGTCGAGGGGAGATGTGGTTTTCTTTAGCTTCGGGCGAAATGTCCATGAGTCCTCTTGAAATATGACACGAACATGTTCCACTCGTGTACCCCTTCGCCAGAGGACACATGCAATAGGTCCCACAGTTCCATGAAGACCCCGATGACATCCCTTTCGTTTGTGCTTGCGGCGGGGGCGCCACTGAGTCGGCACCGCAGTAGTCGTCCGAGTCGCTCAGCGTCGTAGCGCCCGGAGATCTGGTACTCGAACTGTTCCTCGTCTAGGAGGTGCGAGGTGCACCATTCCATGGAGTTTCGGTTGAGTGTGATGATGGTCAGCACCTGTCCGAAGGATCCCTGTTTCAGGCGGAAGCCCCTTGGATCTTCGCCGCCGAAGAGTCCGGAGGAGACCCTGAGCAGTCTGGAGCGCCCCCCGTAGGACCTGACCAGGGAGATGACGTAGCACGGTTGCGAGGCGCGCACCATGGCATAATCGCGCGTGAACAGGATTTTGACACGGTTCGGAGAGCCGCTGCGACCGCGGCCCCAGTACAGATTCGGGTCATACTGGTCCACACGCGCTGTTGTCTTATGCTCACTCATTCTTTGGTCTCGATCGCAGAAGAATTTCTATATGAAATATGAAATATGAATCGCATATGACACGGTTCTATATATGACAGTGTCCATCGGGGCCTTTTTGCTCCGGTGACGGGCGCTGTCATACAATGTCACTCTCTCCTCGGGCTCGGGGGGCGGGTGATCGATGTCTCTGCCTCTGGTTCCTCGGCTCTCTGTCTCTGTCTCTGGCTCCTCGAACCTCCTTGTCCGCCCCTGTATCCCTCCTCTTTACTTCTTGGACTTCTTGGACTTCTTTGATTGTTTGGGTTTTTTGGGTTTTTGGGGTTTTTTGGGTTTTTTGGGTTTTTTGGGACTGGTCGATACTTTCTTCAAGATAGAATCTAGCATGATGGCGTTCTTCGAGCAGCAGAGCACGATCTCGGAATGGAAGTTATGATAGACCCCAAACAACGATGTCATTTCGGGTGAAAAGAACCCGTCGTAGCCGTGGTCCTTCAGCTTTTCGCAGAGGTGTGCGTAGACTCCGAGGTCGATTCTATCGATCGAGGCGCGACTGAGAACTGTAGTCTTCCTGTCTTTCGGGGCTTTCATTTTGTTCCACCCATAGCCATAGACTCCGAATTCACGACAGTAGCCTTCCACCAGGGTTTTCTGTTCTTTCTGGCTCATCTCGAACTTGAACATGAAACACAGGTTGCGTTTGATTTTCGGGTCTGTGATGACACTGCTCAGCAGCCACCTGATTGTCTTCGGTGTGATGCGGATCGTCCGAATCGTCTTCTTCGCCTTGAAGTGGACGATTTCGCCACGTTCATCAAAGTAGTTTTTGCAGTACCATTCCGCGGTCCGTTTCTGGGTGGTGTAGAACAGGGGCACGGGGCAGATGGTCCTGTTCATGAAGGACGTTTGCGACCTCGCATATTTCGTGTCCACTGCTTTGTAGATACTGGTATTCTTGTAGATCGTGCGGACATCCGGAGAGCTCATTTGTTACAAACAGAATCAAACAGCAGAAACATGAATCGCCAATGGTCCGAGCCATTGGAGCTATATCTAGAAGGCTTAGGTTGACAAGAGTCTGCTACCATGCGTACACGTTCCACTGCTAATAAATAGATATGGATGAAGAAAAGACGACGCAAAGTTCTTTCAAGTTATATGAGCTCCCCAGTCAGCTTAATGCATTCGGAAAGCGCCCCCGCCCGAAAGAATGGGACCGACCAGCAGTACCCGACACAAAAAGACCGAGGCTTAAGTTCTTGCGCTCCGTGCCTGAACAGATCGAAGAGTTGCGCTCCGTGCCTGAACAGATCGAGCAATTGGGCCAAAGAATATCGAAAGTGAATTCCCATCTGGAAGAGATTGTGGATCAACGATCAAAAAATGCCACAAAAAATGACCTGAACGGATTGACCTGACAATCTGACCGAATTTCAAGGAGATAGAAACGTTGGAACGAGACAGTGTATAATTCAATACATATTAAGATAAACACTGATATACAGAAAACACAGTTCGACAATGTCCAATAGTATCCAAGAGGGAATTGCTGCGACACGCAAAAGATTAGTAGAATTTGCAGAAACTATAAAAAACAGAGTGGAAAATGTCATAGCTGCAGCTAATAACACGATTACTCAGCTCAGAACGAGGAGAGATGATTTGGAAGGTATTGTAAATTCCAAGAAAAAAACAATCGAGGAATACCAGGATGAGTTGAAAAGAAATAGAACCAATAATGAAGAACATATCACCCAACTCGAGAAAGATTCTCAGGAACGAAAAGCAGCCCTTGAACAACTGGTAGAAGTCAATAATTTAATTAGTCAGACTGAACGGGCGATATCCCAACTTGGTGCTGATATTTTACTTGATGAAAAAAGGGATTTTCCCAAAGCTGCTGTAAACATGGATGAGGCAAAAGAAAATTAGCTCTTGCCTTTCCTTTTGTCTGATCACCTCTCATAAAGCACCTCGGGCTGTATTAAATATTGTGCGAGCTTACACACAGAGAGAGAGAGAGAGGCGGCCTCTTGTCCGCGAGTGCATGCATGCATCACGTATTCATAAAGAAAGTTCAATCCAATGATGCGCAAGAGGTCTCGGACGCAGTTCCGATCAGACTACGTGCAGGGGCTCGTGGGAAAGGGGACCTACGGGAGGGTATACGCATACAAGGATCCGAGTGCGGCCTTCGCCGGGCTGGAACTGGTCGTGAAGCTCCAGGTGAGTGCCCTGTCCACCTGGACGGAAGACATGGATCTGGCCACCCGTCTCGGCGACATCCGGGTCGCACCCGAGGTCTATGCCCACGGGATCGCGACCTTCCAGTCGGAGCAGCAGATCCCGTGGTTCGGGTCACTGACGCCCGCCCCGTCCCCCGGCCTGGGGTACCGGATGGGCTGGGCCATCATGGATCGGATGAAGAGCTCCATCTCGGTCAAGCACACCAGCCGCAAGCTGATGACTCAGGTGCTCGGGGCAGTGGACAAGCTGGCGGCGGCAGGTGTCTACTGCACAGACGTGCGGTTCCCCAACGTCATGCTGGGGAATATGAACAAGAGAGAGGTCGACATCGGCATCATCGACTTCAGCGGCGGCTTCTGCAGATCGCAGACCGACATCGGACAGGACGCGATGGCCACCTGGATCTTCATGCCTCTGCTGCTGCGTTCCATCTCGCATCGGATCGCCCGCACGAAACAGAGGGCGAGGACGAGGGCGAGGGCGAGGGCGAGCAGAGGAGGACGCGCCTCCTGGACCGACCTGTACGACAACGTGTCCGGGATGACTGACGCGGTGAGAGCGACGATCCGTCAGCTCCACCCCAAAGGCCTACACAAGAGGCTGTATCACATGCTGCAGCAGCTGCCGGCCATCTTACAGAACCTGGCCTTCGGCAAGGATCTGGCCGTCATGACGTACTCCCTGAACAAGATGTCCAAGAGCATTGTTTCCTGCGTCTTCGAGCACAGTCTGAAGATGTATCAGCTGATCCAGATGTACGTCTGCATCTGGAGGCAGTTACGACTGGGGCTCGCGGAACGAGACAGGACGGCGACGAACCCCGACACACAGGACCGGGCCATCTGGGACGGGCTGACAGTCTTCTGCAAGCAGCAGATCGACCTGCGAGACTCGGACATCAAGAAAGGACCTGTCCGGGCGGATTCGGCGGATCCCACGAAATTCAAGGTCTTCTGCTTCTCGCTGCTGCTCCACTGTCAGGGACGCGGCGGTGGCGATTCAGTGGGAGATCGGGGCCGCGAGAGGGAGAAGGAGAAGGAGAAGGAGAAGGAGAAGGAGAAGGAGAAGGAGAAGGAGAAGGAGAAGGGTAGGGGCGCGATGTCCACATTCATCTCCGACTTCAAGAAACAACACCCTTCCGAGCGGAAGTACAGTCGCTCCAAGGTCACGGAGATGCGCAGGAGCTTCATGGAAAAGTTCGGACTCAAGCCGCCCAATGACATCTTGAACGCAAGAGACCCGGACCAGATGATCATGTCGCTCCTACTCAAGTCGTAAGAGATGACCCGAATGGGCCCATACACATGGATAGAGCAAACCCGGATACCTCCCCCATCGTCCATCATATTTCATAACTCACGAGGTTCTCCTCTCCATTATGCTCAAGAAGTTCATTAGTATCGGCAAGGGTAAGCGCAGGAGTCTGTGGTGCAGTCTGCAGCCGCCGTCGGGCTTGGTCGCAAGTTTCTCTGACCTGTGTGCCGGTGGTTCGCTGCGCTGCCGGAGATACACGCTATCGAATGAGAGGTTCTACGTCCTGGACCAGGTGCGTAAGTTCATCACCGATGCGATGGTTCGTCGGTGGTGGCTGGACATCGAGCAGTCGGGGTCCAAATTGTCGAGGAGCAAGAAGAAGTTCGCTCGGACAGTATTCAAGCGGCTACAGTCGGGGCCGGGGTCGGGGGTCCGGTCGGGACCCGGTACGGAGGTGTCCGCACACCCGTGCCGCATTTTGCACAGAGTCCGGTGCAGAGTCGAACTGCGGGTGCGCAATCGTGCACAACAGGAGACAGAGCCCGCGGCCTCAATCGAGAGGTCGGTGGTGAGCAGGGACCGGGCGCCCCCAAACCTGCTGAAATTGGCAGGGGTTCTGTCGGTGCGACCGGTGATGGGGCGCGGGCGGAAAAGAGTCGCAGACGCAGACGCACCTGTAGGATCGATCGCGAGGAGAAATAAGCGAGCAAAGCGAGCAAGATTTCTGTATCCCGCACACGAGGTCTCGAAGCGGCAGTCGAAGCTGCAGGCCAACGTCTGTTTCCGAGATGCAGTCTCCAAGCACTGTGAAAGACAGCCTTCCGGCACAATTCTGTACCTGGATGGACAGGACCTGAACACCACGGGTCACCTGGCCGATGTTGCGCCTCAGCACCAGCGCTGCATCGTCAACTTCGACCACAAGGTGTTCTCCGAAGCCCTTCGTTCCCCGGACCTGAGGAGGAAAATGCGCCTGCATCCCCCCACTCTGTTCCCCGGCGCCGTCCGGTCCTTCCTGTCCACGTGTCCCCGAGACTCGCTGGCGGCAGTGTGGCTGGACTACTGCTGCACCCTGGACGGGGGCAGAAGGCTCATTCGGCAGGAGCTTCTGGAGTACTGTCCCAGAACCGACATCGAGATGGCGCTCGGCAACGGCTGCCTGAGAGACGGGGGCGTCTTCGCAATCACGATCTGTACCAGAGACGGACGCAGGAACAAAACCACGGACTCGAGGGGCCTGCCCGCCTGGTTCCTCGAAACGTGCCGGCGACACTACTCGGAGTCTCGGCTCCTGGAAACCATACGGTACCACTCGATGGTATTCGTACTGGTTCATCTGAAACACCCGATCAAAATTAAATATTGACACATTGCGACTATTCCTTAATAAACTAAAGCGCCGAATGATCAAGTGGTTGCACAGTGCAGAATCCATGGGAGAGCCCGCACTCTCGAGCTACAACAGCGACACGACCTCTGATATTGGGGGGCGCGGGTCGTACCTGCACATCGGGGGCATAGTGGTGTATCTCCTGTCGAGCCAGCCCGACACAGAGCTGGACCTGATCTACAAGGGGTACAGCACGAATTTCAACAGGAGGATACGGCAGCATCGTGGAGAGATCGTGGGCGGGGCGAAGCGAACGTCTCACTGGCGCCGCGTCACCCCGGTCTGCTTCATCACCGGGTTCTCCACGAAATCGGAGGCCCTCTCCTACGAATGGTACACCAAGAGGCCGTGCTTCCCCAACCGACCGTGTAAGTTCTGTCGGCAAGCTGCGGCACAGGTGACGGTCGAGGACCTGCTACTCTACGAGAGCATAAGGTCGGCGGTCAGGAGTCGGGAATTCAGTCACAAGGTCCACTACCACCTGCAGCACTTCCTGATGGTGCGCTACTTCGAAAAGTTCAGCCACCTGGACCTACGGGTCGTGCTGGACTGTGAACCAAAAAAGTATTTTAATTCTAAATCTATCATATAATAAACGAAAGAAAATCAACATGCCCGATGGTAACAGTACATCTGAGTCGTGCTGTACCAGTACGCCGATCAAGGTCACACTCGTGTTGGTGGTCATCGCGGCCCTGGTGTCCCTGGTCCTCAGTACCTGGAACACCGTAGAACAGGAAAACAGTAGCGGCAGCAGTTCCCAGACTATTTCGTCCGCGGCCGCATTTAGTGTGTCGGGAGATTCGTCAGACGGCTCAACGCGCACGGTCGTCGAATTCAACACAACGATAGCAACGCCTCAGGTAGTGGCGAGTCGCTACGGCTCCACCTCGGGAAGTATCGTGTTCGGGAACCTGGAGGACACGGATCCGGACGTGAGCAGCAGACTGGGACTCTCGTCTCGATCCACCACCGTCGAATCTATCTTACCGACCGCTGACGCAGCGACCGACCTGGGATCCACCCTCTTGAGATTCAAAAACGCGTACTTCAGTGATGAAGTATTCGTGGAAGGCGACCAGAAGGTGACCACTGTCCAGTTCGTGGAGCAGAAACTAGCCGAAAAGGCCGATACATCGTACATTGACTCGCGCATTGAGGACATCGGCAATTCGCATAAGCTATTGAGCGCAAAGGCGGGAGTACACCTGAAAACCACGGGTGAACTTGAAGGCTTTGCCGCTCTATCCGCGGCCGGTCAGATCACAACGACACAAACAATGATAGATAATAGATTGATGAAGAACGAAGACCGGATACTCGTCACTGAACAAAAACAAAAACAACATAACGGAATATACACTGTAAAGATAGACGATGATGTATCTAACCCCAATAAGATTACGATGCACAGAAGCGCAGATGCCGACTCGGACGGGAGCATCACCAGTCACTCCTACGTGTTCGTGTCCGACGGAGATACCCAGAAAAACACCGGGTGGATCGTCAGCACTGTAGGAAAGATCGAGATCGGAACTACCGAAATCGACTGGGTACAGTTTAACGGAAATGCTCCAGTGAATTTAGATCTACCTCTGGTTAAGAAAACAGATACGAACTCGACTTCGACCTGGGTGGAACCGACCTCCAATGCCCAGATCGATCTGGGCTCCACCGACACCAAGTTCAAGGATGCGTACTTCAGTGGTAACGTCTTCGTAGGTGGCACAGGCACGACAACGAAACTGGCAACTGAGACTCAGATCACCAGTCTTCCTATCGCGATAGACACCACCACCATCA
>Ga0209532_1003206_pt1 | contig 10970 bp, 7 predicted proteins | sample COG_02_FD_184746 | JGI IMG/M metagenome (GOLD analysis project Ga0209532, IMG submission 184746) | Pelagic Microbial community sample from North Sea - COGITO 998_met_02 (SPAdes) (version 2) | ecosystem: Environmental > Aquatic > Marine > Neritic zone/Coastal water | place: Helgoland, sampling... | reverse complement strand
TGCTTAGTAACAATTACACCAAAACACATTAGCAGTTCTTAATCTTGATAAAGATTAAGAGTTAATACCAAAGGTATTAACAACATAGCATCCATTATAACCAATCAATGTTAAATTAAGTTTTAGAATAGATAGCGATTATAACTGCTTGAAAGAGGAGAAGAGATGAAGAAATCTGCTTATCACGAAGGTTACAATTACGTCGTAGAATACGGCAACAATACTCTCATCATGTACAAAGAGGATACTGATGAATGGATGGGTGACATCGAATACCTCAAAGTATTCACTGTTGAAGGTAATACACCTAAGCCTCTTACGCTTTACCGAAAACTCTTAACAGCAGCCAATAAACTTATAGCTCAAGTAAGCAGTGATTGGTTCATGTTTAATGTGACTGATCAAAAGCGAGCAGATATCTATGAGCGTTTTACTAGGTCGATCAAAGGCTATTCATGCCAAAGAGCAGATAAATACTTTTATCTGTATAAAGATCAGACTGCCTAGATCGGGAGTAATTCACATATTTTTATATTAACCAACCAAATGGAGATTAAATGACAGAACAAACAACTTACTACCGACCAACTAAACTAGATTATCTATATGACGCGGCCACATCCATTGATGATGAGGTAAAACTGGCACAGATAATAAATAAGATGAAACCTTATCAAATTCGTGCGGTATATAATGAATTTGAAGACCCCTACAGCAGCTTCAATTATGATCAAGAGTATTCTAATTATTTTTGGAGTAGGTTTAAAAAAGCTGCGGCTGAGATCAGACCTACTGTTGTTCTGATGTAGTGTTGCAATCGATCCAAAAAGCAAAATCTTCGCTTAAGCTAAGATAAACGGTGACAAACATTACCCTTTACTACTCCCTGAAAGCTGTACCTTTTATCTTAGCAACGAGTTGCCAGAAGTATTAAAGGATTATGTGCTGTCATTTATAAAAGTTATGTACCAACCAATGGGACGTCAAGTTTGTCTGACAATGCCTGTGAGTTATCTATTATTAACCAAATTTAACAAACTTTTTACTGAAGGATAAGGGCCGCTTGGGGGTAAATCTTTGTCTTTTGCTTTTATTTCTTTAAATGTTGTTTCATTTTTTATTTCAGAGATACGTCCATTATTTATGCCAAAGAAAAAAGCAATATCTTGGGGTTTGTCCCCACGAAGAAGCATACCTTTAATTTCTGCGGCCATCTCAACATTTACAGTTGGTGCATAGTGGTTCCAATTTTTAATAGTATCATTTTTTTCATATCTAGATATCTGGCTTGTAATGTTTGTGGTATCTTTCTCTGGACGACTGAAATTAATTAAATCATCATCTATTTTTGGTAACTTTGTTGAAAGTATATCATGAAAAGATATTGCATTTGATAATATATTTTTTATCTCTTGATAGCTATTATATCCTATAGCTAAAGCTCCTGACTGCGTTATAGGTGAATTTAAAGAAAACAGATTTATATCTTCATGCATCCCAGACTTGAAAAGAGTATCAGTATTTACGTCATCGGATAAACAAATTCCCAAAATAAAAAATGGTGGTAACCCAAGTGATCCTATCTGATTAATACCCGTTGTATACTTTCCAACTAAATTATCACTATTTAATTTGTTTGAGAAATGTCTTTGCATTGTATTTTTTAAGTTTTTAAATTTAGCATCGGCTATAAAAGTACTATCAAAATTATCTTTATTAATATGAAATATGAAGTCAGGCCTTTTGTAAGACCGTGATCTATTTCTATCAATCAAGGGATGATAATTTTTAGTTGTTGTTATGTATGGGAGTGTTTGGTCATAAAATATTGTTATTTTTGCATCATCTCTAACTCTATTCATTCTAATAAAATAAGGGACGGGATAATCATCTCCTATATCGTTTATTTCAAAACCAATTGCCTGTAAATTTTCAACAAACAGTGCAAAAGTGAAATATTCAAATAACATATCCGTGCTAGGAATTGCCAAAAGTGAGTTAGAAATAGAATTAATATCTCTTAATGGAAGCAAAAATTGATCCAAAGATATAATTGCACCTGTTAATTCAATATATCGAGCATCGTAATTTATTGATTTATTGGATACTTTTACACCCATTTTTTTTAATTCATAAATAATATTTTGCAATAAATCTGAAGATAATTGTAAGTTTTTTTGTATTATATCAATTAAATTTAACTTATTTTTTTTGTTTTGAAATTGAATATTCCTAACTTCAATATTATTGCTGTCTACTTTTTTACATTTGACTAAAAAAACAGTAATTAATTTTTGTGCATCAATTAATCTTGAGAGCAAAACCTGGTTCATATCTGTATTATAATTACTGATTTTTTCTTTAGTTGGATAATTTATCGGTTCAAAGGCAATTGCACTTCTAGTAATTAAAGAATTTGAGATTGGTTTTGTTTTTTTCCATTTTATTTTACCATTTAACCACATATGGTGCTTCGATGGATCAATATTTCCTCCAGACCCTAGAGAGCTTTGTACTGAAAATTTTCTCTTCAAATACCCTGGCCGCTTTAAGATTTGATTTTGAATTACCAAAAAATTGTATAGTTCTTTTGAAAACGATGAAAAACTAAAAAATCCACTTTTATTTGTAAAATTTACTCTTAAATTACTCATCGGCGAAAAATCAGAACCAATATTTGAAATAGGAAAAATATCTTGTATTTTCTCAATCCAAATCATTACTTCTTCTTGAGATAACTTGGTACTTTCTACTTCAATATAATACGTTTGTAAGAGATGGTTGTTCTTCCAAATTTCAATGTTGATAATACCAATTTGGTTCATAAATAACTGTGAAAAAAAAGAAGTTTGATTGTCAGTATTTAAATAAAATATTTGGATGTCTTCTTCAATGATACGTTCTAGAAGTAAATTCCCAACATGTATTTGAACATCTGGACTTAAATTAGATGTTATAAACCGATAATTCGAGTATTCATCAACAGCCAATGGATCGTCTTTGTCGGTAGACAAAATGATTTTTTGTTCAATATTTTGATGAGTTAATTTTTCTAAATAAATTTCATTCATCAAATATGACTAAAAATATTATATTTTTTACCTTTAGAAAGAATATTAGCTATTCGTCTTTTTGCCTTAGTCGACTCAACTTTTGGTAAAATTTCATCAAGAACTTCTAAATATTCAATTCCGTCCCCTTTAATAAATGGCATTAGAAAGACTTCTTCTAAAAAATCTACTACTACGCTGGGGTCTACATTATCAATATAAGATGAAATTTTCATGAATTGTTCAAGTTGTATTAATTTACGGGTACTAGGGTCACCACCTATAAGTTTCTTCCAATAGGAAGAGTATCTTTTATCATATGTATCATATATTTTTTCATATGTAGTTTTTTGATCATCTGATGGCTCTTCTTGTAATAAATAATTAACTTTTTCTCTATCGATAGCTTGGAATGATTTATAATTTACTTCTTTCGAGGTATCAAAATCATCATTAGAAGTTAAATAAATAACGGGCATTCTACTGAGAAACCGGTTAGAAAGTTGTTCAGTCGTTTCATCAACATTAAAAGTAAGAACAATTTTATTGTCATAAGGCAAATAAAGATAATGCCCATCTAAATTAATTTTTTCTATATCCGAAATAGTTTTTTGATCAGTTTCAGTTATAAAGTCAGATAAATAAAATTCTGGTGAAGATAATGTCGCTTCATCAAAAAGTATTGAATGGAAGATATTATTATGAATTTCTTTTTTTTCAAATTGTTTGAAGAAATGGTTCTTATATTTAAATTCACCCGTAAAGGAGTTATCATATCCAATGAAGTCTACAAATGATGTCCAGCCACGTCCAACTTTTACAAGTTCACTTGATATTTCATCTGGTCCAAAAGCTTTTCTAAAACAATTTGCAAGAGTCGTTTTGCCGGTTCCAGGGCTTCCAAAATAACCTATGAATTTATTACCTAAATATAATGCAGCTACTAATTGTAACCATATGTCTTCAGCTTGGTAACCCTGTTTGATGACCCTATCTTTTAATTCAATGATCAAATTTGATATACTTTCTGGTGTATACATATTATTTTGATCAATTTTAATGAAATCACTTTCATCAGATTTAAGCGTTCTTACATTATTCATAATTTCAAAAAATGGTAATACATTTAGAGCTTTGTTTCTAAATTGATTTGTATTTAATTCTAAATCTGATTTTAAACTTGAAACTGCATCACTCAAACCCAGCTGTTTATGCTCTAAATCTTCTATATTAAGAGATAATAAATTTTTTCTGTTTTCCTGTTCTTCAATAGTCGATAGATATACTTCGTTTTCTTTATAAGTATTTAATTCAAGTTTTAGAGTATCAATTTCTTTTTGCGAATCTAAACTTGCAGTTTTTTTATACGTTTCATTTTCATCAGCTAATTTTTCATTATCTTTAGTAACGATATTAAGTTCGTCTTTTGCGACGGCAAGTTTTTTCACAAGCTCATTAATTTCATCATCTTGCTCTTGAGATCGTGAATTGACTTCAGAATTATCAATTATACTCTTATTCGCATACTCTTGTACAATACCTTTGAGTGTTTTTTCAGTCTCATCATCTAAGGTGTCTATTTTTTCCAGCAGATTGATTATGGCTGGCTTCATAGTTGGATTAATATTTTTCTTTGCTTCAATCTCTAAAATTAGATTGCGCTTTCCTTTTCTACCTAATTTAGAGTTAGGATTTAAGACCGTATCTAAAATGGTTATTAATTCACGGTCAGAAATAAAGCCTCGTTGTTCTACTGAAGCAGTTTTTATAAAATTAAATAGTCCTGCCGCAACTTTAATCCCTGCATTAAAAGTGAACTGACTGTCTTGTATTATATGATTGGGTAAGGATTCTTTTGGTATTATATATGCATGATATGGCTTTAAATCTTTATACATGTATGAATTTGTGTTAACTGTATTTAATCTACTTTCATACATTTCAGTAACTTCATTATAAGAAGACGATGATAGTCGCATAGGGCCTACTAATACCATTTTATCATTGATTTCTGTTTCAATAAAACTGAATGTGGGTGGTCGTATATAGGATTCAATATTAAAGTATTCTTGATTGCCCAGAACTTCATAAGATTTAAATATAGCAACCAAATCATCTTCAGGAGAAATAGCCCTGCTATCAATTCCATCAGCCTTTAATTCACATTTTCCTGTTCGATGTTCTTCAAGTTCGGAAACTTCAGCAATTAATAATTCATTTTTTCTAAAATTAGTTTCTATAGTTTTATAATTTCTGTAAACAAATACCTCACCATATTTTGGAATATTTTGTGGGCTAGCAGGTTCCCACTCATTTTCGTTTAATACGGTTATTGCCTTTAAAAATCCAAGTGTCTCGTTTGTAGTATGAGGTTCTTTTATACCTAGAATTATCATTTAATTTATTTACCAATATCTATATGATACAAGTTTTGATAAAAAATAGAACACTGTCAATAAAATTATAATTTTAAAAATAATTAATATTTTTTATATTGATCTATGTATCTAAATTTTCAGCATACAGAATATATCTTTTATTCCCTGTTTTTAACTCATTAATTGGATAGCAAGTTGTGAGAATTAAATCAGAATTACTTATTAAAGGCTGTGATAAAATAAAATTTTGGGTTTCTAAAACTAACGAATTAGATATCGTATATGTTTTCAATATTCCATCGGTCATCATTAGTTCAATTTTGTCTCCAACACTCAATTGAGACATAAATTGCATATGACTATCTCGATGTCCTGCAAGTATAATTGGCCCATCCATAGATGAAGATTGGGCATTATCAACCCTCCCAATCCCCCATGCCATTGCTTCGCCAGTAGAGCTATTTAATATAACTCTAGAAATTTTCAATTTAGGTACAGTTAACTTCCCAATCATATGGAAATCAGCACTTCTCCAAGGCTTTGAGAGCTTATTAGCCCTCAAAGACTCTTTCCACGCTACTTCTAAATACTGTTGGCCAATAATGGCTTTAATGGGCATTATACTAGCCTTTGTTATCCCAACGAGGCCAACAATGACTAAGCAAAATCCAAGGGCTATGAAGACTTTTCTATACATTACTTTTACGCCCCAATACTGATACAATAACTAGACCAAGCAACAAAGAAAGCAGCGCAAATAAGATAGATACTTTCCAGTTCAATGCCGTTTGGGGAAGTGAATACATTTCAGATATTTGGATAAGGTTAGCAGATTTAAACCACTCGTTTTTAGAAGACAACTTTTGCAATTTTTGTGGGACAATTTCTATATACTTATAATCAAATTGCTTTGCGTCCCAACCAACTGGAATTGCTGCTTTTAATTTTGTTGAGCCTAATTCAACACCAACAGGTCTTGACGGTGTTATATCTACCGCAACCATCGAGGATAGACGTGAAACCAAACCATAACTTAATGCTGTTTGAAGTAACTTTCTGTCCATATGAGCTTTTTGATTTTTATTTGGATTTAAAGAAACCCTGTTACGTTCCAAGTTAGATATCTTTTCTCTAGCCCAAAGCTTTGCGATCCCTATTTGCTTTGCACCTTGATCAAGTGGAACCTTAGCCACCCATTTCTGATTTCCTATATTGCCAGTGATTTCTGCAATGCCAGATGCGTTCTTTCCTCTTATGGCAATAGATAACGGATCACCTACATATAAGTCTGGTAATGGATTTGGATAAACTTCTGCCTTAAAACCCTTTGGTAATATAAGTTCTAGGTCAGTGATTGCAGGGTTTTCAATTTTATTGAACAGTTCTTCCATCCGAACAGATATCTCACTCATATCACCTATATGAATATGTGATCCTCTTCCTATTTCTGCCGCTCTAGTCATAAAGAAACTATTCGGGGCTGATCCTATACCAATTGTAAATAATCTAGATGTTTTTAATTTGCTATTTATAAGAGAAAACAATTCAGTTTCTTGAGTTACAGCACCATCAGTTAAAAATATTAATTGCTTAAGTACCGATTTATTAGACCTAAAGTTATTAAGAGAAAATGATAGTGCTGGGTACATATCAGTACCATTCTCAGCAGATAATCTGCGTACATATCTGATGGCGTTATCGCGTTCTTTCGCTGTAGCTAAAACAGGGATTTGTGCGTAACTTGAATAGCGATCATTAAATAAGACTATATTAAATTTATCATTTGGTTTCAGTCTTTTAATGGCCATTTCTAATCCAATTTTAGACTGCTTTATTGGCTCACCTGACATGGAACCTGAAATATCTTGAATAAAGATAATTTCTCTATCAGGTGTATATTTATTCTTGTTTGTAAGTGGAGGATTTAAAGTCAAAAGAAGATGATCATACTCTCCCTTTGTCTCCTTAAATAAAGACGTCTGAGTGTCTTTATCTTTTGCCGTCCATCTCAGAACGAAATCTCTGTCACTTGATATTGGGCCAGGCAAATTAATCCTATGATGCCCACTAGAAAGCTTTTCTATATCAACCTTATGAAAAGCACTTTTAAGTGAATTAAGTTCAAATCCTGTATTTAAATCTATAGATATTTCTACAGGATTGAAAAGTTCCACTTCTTCCAGAATCTTTACATCAATATTTTCATTATAATCTGAATTAATTTTAGTATTAGAAAACCCAGCATTTCCAAATTCAATATTCTCTTCTATTGCAGGCATATCAAACCTTGGAGCGCTTACCAGAGGGACTCTAAGCTCCCAAGAGCCATCTTTAGGCAATAACTTCGACTGGAACTCTATCTGTACGACTACAACCTCTCCAGGGCCAATATTTGCGATCTTATTGGTAAAGAGGTTTGGCTTTTGTTGTTCAATTAGTGAGGCTTTTTTACCTTCAGCTTTAGCTTCTTCATATATAACCCTAGCTTCTAATTTTTCTTTAATAATACCTTCTATAAACCTTTCACCTATTCTTAGCTTTAGAGTATCGACGGCTGCATCCTTTCCAATTGGGAATACATAAACGCCTTCTGCCCAAGTCTGGCCTGTATTTATAAAGCGCTGACTAACAATTGTTCGACTTGATGAGCCTGCAACGGCAATTTTGATGTCTGTCGAGAGTAGAATTGCACTACTTAACTCATTTCCTGAACGCATTAATAGCTGTCCGCTTTCAACATCATCTAAGTTAATTGAAGGCTGCTTTGGGGAGTATTCTGCCCTTGAAGGGCCAGTAAATGACAAAGTCAAAAGGATAATTAGGGTAAATCCCACCAATCCATTCTTTAGTACGATAAATCCTGCAAGGATTGGTGAGAAAAACTGTTTAGATATTATTCGGCGTTCATAAAATTCAGAACGCTTGATAATTCCAAATGAAATCAAACTTAAACTGAGAAGAATGAAAGAAATGAGCATGATATATTCCTTAAAAAGCCCCAGTGGCATATAAAATCCACTGGGGGAAAGTGCTGAGTGTGAATGGGGAGAAAATACACTCAGTGAGGCCATAAGCTCATTTTGAACTTACTAAGTATCTATTTGGCACTAAGTTATGCAGTCAGCTTTAAGGGTATGTGAAACAATTATGTTTAAATATGCAAAAATTATGGATAACATCTGATTAATATTGAAAACTGGGGTGCTTGATGGAAAAGTTTGTTTTCTATGATTATGAAACAACTGGAATATCTCCAGAATACGATCAACCTTTGCAATTTGCAGCCATCATTACAGACTTAGACTTTAACGAAATCGAAAGAGTAGATATTCGCTGCCAATTATCACCACACATATTACCAGCACCAAAAGCTCTTCATGTAACTGGCGTTAACCCAAATCAGCTTCTTAATAATAATTTACCTACTGCATTTGAGTTTGCTCAGAAAATACAAGAGTTTACCCAAAAATGGGCGCCTGCAATTTGGATAGGATATAATACCATTCAGTTTGATGAGAACATAATGAGACAAATGTTTTATCAAAATTTGCAGCCAAATATATTTGCCACTCAATTTTTTGATAACTCACGCCTTGATGTAATGAAAATGGTCTTTGCTGTTTACGCTGAAAAACCAGACATCTTAGAATGGCCAACTAACGAAAAAGGGAAAATTAATTTTAAATTAGATCAACTAGCCCCTGCTAATGGCTTCAAGTCCCATAATGCTCACGATGCACTTGGAGACGTTGAAGCAACCATATTCATACTAAATATAATTAAAACAAAAGCGCCAGAGCTATATGAACAGTTAATTGAAACTCGTAATAAAAGTTACAATCTGCGCCTACTATCTTCATTTAAGCCTGTAGAAGTTACTTTTAGATTTGGAGGGAATTATCCTAAAACTTATACTGGATGTTTGTGTAGCATTCCCTCTAGCAATAATAGAGTGGGTTTTTTTGATTTAGAGCAGTCCGACCCAATGGATGTAATTCTTGGAGATAATGAGCTTATCGAAGCGGCAATGCAAAAAAGCCCCCAAAGAATACGCAATATTGCCATAAACCAAGCCGATACCATCAGACCTGCCAAAAATACTAATGATGAATGGGATCATATTTGTGCAGTTATCGAAGAAAATATTGATTTTAGAAAAACTGTCTCTGAGTTTATCATTGATCGTTATGAAAGTGACGAGGGTGATAATGAAAAAACAATAGAACAGAAGATTTATGGTGGATTTTATTCAAATGAGGACAAATCTATTCTTGAAGAGTTCCAATTAGGTTCTTGGGAAGAACGATTAAATTTATTACCTAGATTTTCAGACGAACGTTTGAAGCAACTTGGGCGTAGATTAATTGCATTTAATGCACCAGAATTACTCACAACAAAGCAACAAGATGAATTTAATGCATATTTAAAAAATAAATGGGCTTCAGAAGAAAAAAAAACAGAATGGACAACAATCAAAGATGTTAAAGAACAACTAGGTAAGTTAAGAGATGAAGGATGTAATGAAACTTTATTGCAAGAATTAATCAGCTTTTATAAAATAAGATTAGAGGATCAAAATTGCATATTCGATGCCTAAAGAAGAAAGTATTCAATTATGAAAAATGAAGAAAACTTCAAGGAATGGCTAAAGAATAATTGAAGTTAATATTGCATTAAAACAATGATAATCTGATACCTAAATCTAAGCTATGGCTAGTTATTACAAATATCTGGATGCTAATTAATAGTTAATAAAAGTTAAACTTTAGATCAATATATGTATTGAAGATGCAGTTTAGACCTCGACTTCGTCGAGGTCACCAGTATGTCGCTACGCTCCATCCTGCTGACGCCATATTTCTAATTTAATATTAATACATTTTAGGATTAAATCACAATTCACCTTAAATGGTAATATTAAGACAATCTTAATTGCATTGTTTGTGGTATTGTTATTGGACACACTTCACCTTCCGCAAGGTGAGGTATATCCAAAAGCTTGTGTCTAGTGCCTTCGTCCACATTCCATTAGAGCAACCCTATAATAGGGACATTTAAGTGGTCAGCTTAAATGCGTAGGGGCGGTTGGCCGATCTCCCTTTACGCTCCGCTTCATTCCGGCGGTATAACTGATCAGCTAATGGAACGACTTTGATCAATTATTGAGGGTTACAGTGTAGCATTGCCCTCATCGTGGTGGGAATATTTCAACAGCCCGTCCACCTTATTGCTGCTTAATCCTCCAAGTAACTTGAATGAGCCCTAACTGAGATTATCCACACTCCGCTCCATTCAAGTAGCTAGATTGTTCAACAGGTTTGACGTCCGATTATTTTATGTCTTGACCAGACACATTTATTTATAAGAAAAAACTACCTGCATTTGATAAATCTCCATTTTTTTATGAAAAATAAGTCTAAAACTTAATTTAACATTGATTGGTTATAATGGATGCTATGTTGTTAATACCTTTGGTATTAACTCTTAATCTTTATCAAGATTAAGAACTGCTAATGTGTTTTGGTGTAATTGTTACTAAGCA
>Ga0209532_1003204_pt1 | contig 10984 bp, 9 predicted proteins | sample COG_02_FD_184746 | JGI IMG/M metagenome (GOLD analysis project Ga0209532, IMG submission 184746) | Pelagic Microbial community sample from North Sea - COGITO 998_met_02 (SPAdes) (version 2) | ecosystem: Environmental > Aquatic > Marine > Neritic zone/Coastal water | place: Helgoland, sampling... | reverse complement strand
TTGATCATCGCATTTACCGTTGGAAGAATTGTTTTTTGTTGCAAAACATCCGAAATTTCGTCTAAACTTAAATGGGTTTGCGACTCCAAGGCCTCCAAAATCAGGTATTCCTTATCGTTAATACTGCCCTTTATTTCGTCGAGTTCAGGGTGTCGGGTAATCTTAGTTTCTGACGAAATTTTGAAGCCCGATGGCAAAGCTACGTTCATTACCGAACCCATTGGGCACATATAATACTCCGAAATCCATTTCCAAAGCTTAAAATTCACCTCATTTATAATGGGTGTTTCGTCCAAAACCTGCTCAATGTATTTGGCTTGATATGCTGCTGGGGGAGTGCTGTGTACTTTTGCTATAAGGCCGGCATAAAGTTTTTTACGACCAAAAGGCACTACCACACGCATGAGCGGGCGGGCTTCGTGCTCCATTCCCAACGGAATACGGTAGGTAAACAACTTGGGTAAGGGCAATGGAACAATTACATCTGCGAAGTAGGTAGTCACAAAAGCAAAATAAACCTATTCGAATAGATTATGGAAAGTTGTCTTTTGGATATTTGATTTAAATAACACTAGAAAGACGTTGATTTTTTATTGGCGGGTGGTTTTTATTCTTCGTTTCTAAAAACTACTTTGTTCGATGTCAATGATCGCAAGAAGATATGACCTTTCATTGACCGATCAATGAGGTATATTCCTTCTGTTGGACCTAAATAGGTTTTTAGCGTGTCTCCAACTACTTTCCATTTACCCTGAATTTTTAGATTCACAACATTTTGACGGGTGTCAGTTGTAGATTCAATTAATCTACCAAATCGTTTTAACTGGAGTGTGGTTTTCGTGTAAGTAACAGGCATAATTGAAACAAAACTACTATCGCTTTTTTTTATGGTTCGTCCTGGATCTCCGGTAGTCTTTGAATACTTGTTGTAGAGCCCTTTTTTATTAGCCTCTTGTCCCTTTAGTTGACTGAATAAACCAATAGATAAGAATAGTATTAATAGGACAATTCTCATTTTACATCCTTAATGCGTGCCAAGGTTTAGGACATACGGCTTATCACATGTTTTTAGCATTTTAGCTCTTGTTTTAATTCGTTTTTAGTTTTCAAAGTATTGATTTATTAGCTTTTGTTGGATCTTGGCTCTTTACTATTTGAAATTTGCTTTTTAACTTTAAAAAATACTTTTCAAAATAATTATAACTAAACCAACTTAAAGCAAGTGTAAAAACAAACATTAATAAACTTGCTCCAAATATTCCTAGATAGGAATTTTTGTAATCAATTTTGCTTAGCCTCAATGAATTGTCTACCAGCAAAATGGTTATGGGATGCAATAAATATATTCCGTAAGTCATTTTGCCCCATTTATTTCCAAACTTAAAATTACCCTGCTTCCGTAAGATTGTATCGCGAGTTTAACCAGCTGATCAGCAGCTGAAATTCTTCACTATAGATATAATTGAAAAGTAACAACTTCAAATTGTGACCGTCTAAGGCGCTGCAATCGCTCACGAGCTTTGTAGCAGTTGAAACTTTTCAGTTTACCTTTGAATTTAATGAGCCGTAATTACAAATTTCAATTTCCGAAAGGAATTTTCATTGCAACTATCACCAGCGTATTATTCTCTTTTTCGGCCTGCACTAAAAAAGACTTTAAGATTAAAAACCTAAACGGTAATGAAATCGAAGTTATTGGTCATGGTGGAATGGGCGTTAAAGGGTTAACTCCTTTGAATTCGCTTAAATCATTTGAGAAAGCAATTGAATCGGGTGCAGATGGCATTGAGCTGGATATTCAAATCACCAAAGACAATGTTTTTGTGGTTTTTCATAACAAAAAGCTGGAAGATGGTTCCAACAAAGAGGGTAGGGTTTATGAAAAAAAATGGTCCGAATTGGAGGATGCAAAATTTTCGAGTGCTACTATTCCTCAGCAGGAGGTCTTGAGTTTAGCTGAATTACTGGGTTGTTTAGAGGTTAGTTCCGGTTTAATATTGGTTTTTGATATCAAGACCTATAGATTCGGATTAGCAGAAAGTACAATGAATGCTTACTCTAAGGCATTGGTTGCATTGATTAAAGAAGAGGGCATTGAAAATCAAGTTTTATTGGAGTTTAATGATGTGGAGTTTGCCAAATCGGTGCAGCAATTGAGGCCGGATTTAAAAATATTTGTCTACAATGAATTTACCTACGCTTTTGAAAAAGCAATAGAAAATGGTTTTTATGGAATTACGGTTGACATGGATCAAGTAAGTGCAACAGATGTTTTGAAGGCGCACGAAAATAATCTTAGAGTGGCTCTTTTTGGTCCAGATTCAAAATCTAAGAACATTGAAGCCATAAAAATGCAACCCGATTATATACAAAGTGACGCACTAAAACACCTTGATAGAATACTGAATTAAATGTCTAAGGTAAATTCCATATTTAAACAAATTGGTCCGGGATTACTGTATGCTGGAGCTGCAGTTGGTGTATCGCATTTGGTGCAAAGTACAAGAGCTGGCGCAGAGTTTGGGTTCGAGTTAATCTGGATTATTATTTTGGCGCATTTAGTAAAGTATCCCTTCTTTTTAATGGGGCCTTTGTATGCCGATCAAACGGGGAAAACAATATTGGATGGGTATAAAAAGCAAGGTAGGTGGGCGTTGGTCTTATTTGCTGTGCTTACCGCGTCAACCATGTTTGCCGTTATTGCAGCTATTTCTATAGTGACTGGCGGTTTGGCTGAGTTTCTATTTAATGTGGGCTGGTCTGCTCAGATATGGAGTATGGTAGTGCTGATAGGGTGTATGCTCGTATTGTTTTTTAGTGGTTATTCGTTTTTAGACAAAGCCATGAAATGGGTAGTAATCGTGTTGAGTTTGGCTACTGTAATTACTTTTTTATTCGCAATAGGAGAGTCAGAAAGCACTGCAGAAGCGGTGCAAAGCTTTGATTGGTCCAAGACCTCAAATCTATTTTTTTTAATCGCTTTTTTTGGTTGGATGCCCGCTCCAATGGATATTTCAATTTGGCATTCAGTTTGGCGCATAGAAAAAAACAAATCGAATACCAGCGCACAAAAACCCAGTAATATGGATTTCCATATTGGCTATTTTGGTACAGCTATTTTGGCTTTTTTATTTTTAGGTTTAGGTGCTTTTACACTTTACGGGTCGGGTATGGAGTTAGAAGCTGGCGGAGTTGCTTTTAGCGCACAGTTAATAGGAGTATATACCTCACTCATTGGCCAATGGACTTTGCCGATCATAGGTTTAGCAGCAGTGGTTACCATGTTTAGTACGAGTATAACTTGCCTGGATGCATTTCCACGATCACTAGCGGTGGCATTCGAGTTAATGGACACAACTTGGAGTAAGCGAATCAACTATAAAGTGCTCTTACTTACTTTGACGCTTGGAGCGGGGTTAATTTTAATATTTGTACTGGAAAACATGCGGCAGTTGGTCGATTTTGCCACGACCATTTCCTTTTTAACGACGCCTTTGCTGGCCTTGTTGAATTACAGATCTTTTTCTGAGCTAAAGAAAACAACTGGCTATCGACTGCCCAGCTGGTTGAAAGCCCTTTCTATAGCAAGTTTGGTTTTCTTGGCTGGTTTTGCAGTTTACTTTTTGGTGGTGCGGTTTATATGAACCTAGAATATTCTATTGAGTCATCCTGAACTTGTTTTCAGGATCTCTGAAAACCCAATTTAAAAGGAGATGCTGAAATAAATTCAGCATGACACTAGGGAGGCTAAAACTGCAGAACGTTGCAGAACTATAACGAATGCCTCCTTTGATTTAGTATTCATTAATAATCAACGAGTCATTCAAAACTTACCAAGGTAAAATTTTGATTCCAAGTACTACACTCTTAGCCTTAGGCGCTTCACCGTTGATGAAAAAATTGGTAAGTGCATAATTTCCAAAGAGGTGATAATTAGCATACCCTAGCCGAACCGTTGCTGCTACCTTCCAAGGGTTCTGGTGCATTTGCGCTTTTCGCTCCAATGATGTTTCAATGTTTCCAGTAGTGTATTCAATTTTTTGTTTTCCGCTTAATCGGTAGCCTAAAATAACGCCAGCTGCAAAATGAAAGGCTTTGGAATGTTTGACGTTTGTATTAAAAGCGAGTAATAGCGGTATGGTTACGAAGGAGCTTTTTAGGTTGTTTTTTGAGAAGGTATGTACCGAGTCAATTGAAGCAGTTAGTGTATCTCCTTGCGTAAAAAGTACAGCATTTTTACTGAGTTGAAAATTGTAAAAATCAAAACCCAATCCGCTAATAAACTTGATATACTCGCCATGCAGCGTAATGTCTTTTTCGAATAAATTCAATCCGAAATAGAAAGACTTTCCAATATTTGGGGTAAGCGCATCATAGTTTGCAGGCGGTATCTCTGTGCCGTCATCAAACAATAACATATTGATGCCGATATCTAAACCCTGCCAGTGTTTGTTGCTTCTTTCCTTCCATTCTTCCCAAGAAAAATCGCGCTTCTTATCATCGGTAATTATTTTGTCACCGGCATTTGGTGGTTGCTCTTGAGCTGTTAGTTCAGCTGCGAGAAAACAGCTAAGTAGGAGTGTCGAAAATGTAAAAATCCTAAAATTCATAGATAACTTTAAAATCAATTTTAAATAGTTGCAAAATAAAACCGATTTTCAGGCATCTTTGCAAGATGCAAATTACAAAACATTTACTGCTGCTTGCGTTAATAATCCTTTCAGGAAAAGTCAATTTATTTTCTCAAACTGCTATCGATGCGGTTCTTCAAAACACCCAGGTTGAAGAACTTCAGCGCATATCTCAAGAATTTCAAGTTAGAGATAGTATTGAATTAGAAACTGCTTTGCAGTTGGCCAAATTGAATAATTGGCCAATTGAAATTGAAGATGAAAACACTTACATGCAATTAGTAGGTCTAAATGACGATGGCTCACCACGTTATAATGAAACCTTTAATAGAGTTGCTGCCAATTCGATTTCCACTAATAAATTGCACAGTGGAGGAGGAAAAGGATTAAATCTAGAAGGACAAAACATGACCGTTGCAGAATGGGATGGGGGAGGCGTAAGAGCTACTCATCGTGAATTTGGAAACAGGGTAACACGCCGTGATAATGCTTCTGGAAATAATGCTCATGCCACTCATGTCGGAGGTACTCTTATAGCTTCAGGGGTAACCAATAATGCAAAAGGTATGGCTCCTAAAGCAAATTTATGGGCGTACGATTGGAATAATGATGGAAGTGAAATGGCTGATGCAGCATCTAGAGGAATTATGGTTTCAAATCATTCTTACGGCACTTCGACTGGTTGGACGAAAACAGGCAACACATGGTATTGGTGGGGCAATATTTCTGTTAGCCAGACAGAGGATTACAAATTTGGTTTTTACGATTCAAGAACAAGAGACTGGGACAGAATTGCACGTTTAGCGCCTTATTATTTAATCGTAAAAGCAGCAGGAAACGACCGAAACGACAAGAGAACCGGATCACATCGAGTATGGAATGGCAGTAGTTGGATTACAAGTTCAGCCCAGAGGGATGATGATGGTGATTACGACTGTGTTTCAACTTATGCCACTGCAAAAAATATTTTAACTGTCGGGGCTGTCAATGACTTGGCCAATGGTTATGTAACTGCGAGCGGTGTTAGAATGTCAAACTTCAGCTCTTGGGGCCCAACAGACGATGGTAGAATTAAACCTGATATTGTTGGCAATGGAGTAGGAGTATATAGTTGTAATAGCACTGGAGATGCAGCATATTATAATTCTAACGGTACCAGCATGTCAAGTCCAAGTGTAGCCGGCTCATGCCTGTTATTGCAACAGCATTACAACAATGTAAATAGCAAATACATGAAGGCTGCCACCTTAAAAGGGTTGGTTATCCATAGTGCTGATGAAGCAGGAACTGCAGCGGGTCCTGATTATATTTTTGGCTGGGGACTTATGAATTCTGCCAAGGCAGTTGATGTTATAAGCGATTCTAAAATACAATTGGAGGAGTTAACGTTAAACAGTGGTTCCAAATATGAAAAAGTAGTTTTTTCAAATGGTACAAACCCAATTCGTGTTACGATTTGTTGGACGGATATTGAAGGAGTTGCAAATAGCCCAAGCGTTGACCCAACGAATATTAAATTGGTTAACGATTTAGATGTTCGTTTGGTAAATATTAATAACAATACGATTTATTACCCTTACCGAATGAATCCATTAGTACCGACAGCCGCAGCAACAAAAGGAGATAATTTTAGAGATAATGTGGAGCAAATTTATTATCCAAATATCCCTGCAGGAAATTATTACTTGCGTGTTACGAACAAAGGAAATTTATCTGGTGGAAAACAAGATTTTTCTTTAATCGGCGAAGGCTTTATTGATGGACCAAGAGCGGATTTTGTTGCTTCGTCTTTGACAGGTTGCATTGGGGATACAGTATTTTTCACGGATAAATCTTCAAACGGCGTTAGTGCTTGGCAATGGCTTTTTGGTGCTGCAACGCCTTCGAACTCTAGCTTACAAAACCCTTATGCGGTATATACTAATCCTGGTGTTTACACGGTTACCTTAAGAGGATTTGATGGAGTTTTGTTCGATACTAAAACAGTACAAATTACCATTGGAGATATCCCAGATGCAAGTGTAATTGAATCAGATACTGCCTATTGTGTGTCTGAGCGAGGAACTATAGTCCTTACCCCTGTAGAAAAAAATGGCAAGTGGAATGGTGGCACCTGGATGCCATACATTGATTCCTGTAAGTTTAGACCAAGTGGACTTCAACCTGGAGACTATACAGCCATCCACACACTAACAAATGCTCAGGGCTGCGAGGATGAAAAAACAATAACCGTAAAAATTCGAGCAAATCCAGAAGTATCGCTTTCTTTAGAGAAACCAAGAGTATGTAGTGATGATGAGGCTTTTGATATACGAGGAGGTGATCCAGCTGGTGGTGTTTATTCTATCGATGGCGATACTAGCTCAAGGTTCAATCCAAAGGCATTCGCTACTGGAATACGAAGAATAAGTTATGTATATGTAGATTCTAATAATTGTGAGGGCACGGCACAAGATTTCATTAGACTGGAAGAATGCACGAACAGTATTGGAGAGTTAAATGCAAGTAAAAAAGTTCAAGTTTTTCCAAATCCTTTTACTAGTGTTATTGAAATAAGAAATATTTCAAAATCTGCGGCACTTTCAGTTTCAGATGTTATGGGTAGAAAAGTCGATTTTAAAGCATCCATTCAACCTTCTGGACGGCAGATTGAATTGTTGGTTAAATCAGAGGGTGTTTATTTCTTATCTGTTATAGACGAAGACGGGACAGCTGAAACTATTCGAATCGTAAAACAATAACGGGGATTTGTTTTACTCTGGAAGTGTGTATGAATTTGAAGAACTATTGCTTGTTCGGATATGGCCGCATTTGCCTTCTCCACATTTTCCTTCACCGCACTTAAGCTCAACATTTAGGTTGCTAACCATTTTGTTGTCAGCAATAAAATCAGAATTAAGCTCAATTAGGTTTGAACGGACTTCAGATCCAGATCCAAGATGATCAACAGCAAATAAATCTGCTGCACTAGCATTATTTGATACAGCTCCGAGAGCCAAAGTTCCAGTTGCTACAGCAACAATTTTTCCAATTTTCATAGTTATAAGTTTTAATTATTCTACTAATGTACGTTTTGTCACTATCCATATATTACTAAAAACTGAGAAATGTCATTAAACTATCAATTATTTGGTAATTGAACTGTTTTTTTGACAGTCTAAAATTGCTTTTATAATGTCGTATTCTTTGGCTTTAAGCACAAACTCATCTTCTAGTGGACATTCTTCCATAAACCGTTGGGCTTCTTCTTTAGAATCCAGCTCAAGCGCTTTCTGAACAACCTGTGGATTGTATTTTTCACCTATAATTTTTTCCTCCTCAGACTTTTCCTTTGCCTTGGCAAGCTTTCTAGCCTGACGTGCTTCTCTTCCCCATTTATTATAAATAAGAGAAATAGGACTGGTAATTGGGATATGTGCATTTAAGTCCGTTTCTACGTCTTCTAGCTTACTCGGTTTTTTATATTCAAATAGTTCCGAATTTATAGGTTCAATAGGTGTTTGGTTAATGAAATCTTCTTTGAACTCTTCTTTGGTACTGTATTGATTGACGTCATATCCAGGTAGGTTATAAACTCGTTCTGACATATAAATAGTGATTGCTTTACCACTGGGAAGCCAAAACATACTAGTGTAAAGTATGTGGTCTTTGTAGCCTATTGAAGTTAAAATTAAGGTATCTCCATTTTGATAAGGTATTGTAAAGCTGCCATCAGCAGTTGAATTGGTGGCTTTATTAGAGTTAATGTTTACGACATGAACGCCAATTAACTTAGCGCTGTCTTTTTTTGAAACTATTTCACCGATCAGTAATTTGCTTTGGGCAAAAACGTGGTTTGCACTTAATAAAAGTAGAAGACAGGTAAAAACTTGAATACATGCTTTCATAGGCAATCCTATTACATTCACATTTATAGCAAGTCTTGGTATTAGTGACCTATTTCGCAATATCCATTGCTTCTTTTGCCGTTAAAGTTTTACCGTCGTATTCTCCAACCACAAATGCTTCATTTATATTGAAGTCCCCCAATTCATCGATATATGCATTTGCTTGCTCATAGCTTGAGAATTCCCCGATATAATAACGAGTCTTGCCATCACTTCCTTTTTCATTTTTAATCTTGCCCAGTTTAACAAATTTGTTAAACTCTTCCATTGATATTGCGTTTTCATAAGCCCCTAGTTGAACCTTGAAACTTACTTTACTTCTGTCTTTAGAAGCAGGTGCTGAAGAAGGTTCAAATGTTGCTCCAGCACTTGATAACGAAACTTGCTCTCCTTCGTTAAATGCTTTGATTAACGAAGTTTCAACACCTTGGCCTTTTAAAGCAACGCTTGCAGCAGCTGCTTCGTCATATGATGAGTAGCCTTTTCCAGTATAATATCTGGTAAAACCATCCGAACTTCTTATACCCATAACTTCAAGGTCTCCAAATGCACCTTTTCTGACTGGTTTTTTAAATGCTCCTATTTGAATTCTAAACTGAGTACCTGGAGGTGCTGTTTTACCTACCGAAGGGCCTACAATCTCGCCTCGAGTATCGGCAATAATTACTTTACCGGTAACCGTTTCTTCAACAATTGCTCTAGTCGAAATTCCTTTGTCTTTAAGCTCTTTGTTTTTTGCTAGGGCTTCGCTTATCTCATCAAACTCTCCCACTAAAACGGTTGCATCATCGCCATCTTTTACACTTTTAAGTTTTTCATTACTCAATAAGTCGCCAGCTTGCTCAGTTGAAAGAGAGTCACTAGCCACTTGAACGCTGTATTTCTTTTTTGTAACTCTATTACTTCTATTGGGCAATTCGTTGGTATAAATAGTGTCTTGCATTGTCGAAAGTACACCCGATTCATCAAGAAACCTTAGAGCAATCATTCCAATTTCTTCTTGTGTCAACCCTACACCATTCGTGTCAACCACCATGGTAGAGTCAGTACCTAACTCTAAATCCTTAAAATCGGGTACCCCATCATTATCCTCATCAAAAGGACAACCCTTTTCATCGACTTCAATTCCAGCAGGTGTTTCAGGGCACTCATCTTGTAAGTTTTTTATACCGTCTAAATCTGAATCCCCATTGGCTAAATCTGATAGTTCCTCGTCGCTAATTCCATCTTCTCCTGGATCTATTGAGTTCTTATGATCCGACAGATCAAAACTCAAACCGACATGACTGTATAAGAAACCTTCTACTTTACCTGGACCATTATAGTCTCCAACACCTTCAGTGGTTACGCCATCAACCCAATCCGTTAGTAATATATTGTAGGTTGCCCCAAGGTGAACGTGAAACCTATGACTTAAGCGCATATTTACACCTGCGCCAAAAGGAACGGTAAACGAGAACTTATCAAATTCTGTAGCTCCAGTTATGCCACTTTTTCTAATGTCGGTTTCGTAATCATAATCGCGTTGCAATTTGTTAGCTGAGGCTAAATTCTCGGGAGTTTCCGCTCTATCCATTATGTCTCCCGAACTCCAATAGTAGTATTGATTACCGTTAGCATCGAATAAATCCGCTTTTGAGTTAAACACTAAAGCGTCGAAGCCTAAAGATAAATAGGGGTCAATAGCTCGTTTTTCATTCAAAAAGTGATTAAAGTTATAGCTGGTTTCTATTCCATAAGTTTGAATTCTACTACTAAAATTTAAATTTCTTGAAGCACTTCTTTCATTTCCAGAAAGTGTACCTAACATTGTTCTAAAGGTTAAGTAGAAACTGTTTTTTAGAGGAAAAGAAACACTTAAATCCGTCGCAAGGTTTGAAAGTAGTATGCCGTTTGCTTTCTGATTGTTGGATACATCTCCAAAAAAAGTAAGCCAACCACCCGATAAAGAGACGATAGGTCTAAAATCACTTATGTCTTTCGAACTGTCAGCTGCTGTTGGTTCAAGAACAAATTGTTCGACCTCGTTGCTATCAGCTTGCGCAATAGAATTTGCGCTAAAGATTAGAATAAATATTCCTGTAAGAACTGACTTCATTTTACTTAATACAATAATCCGCCTAAAGTAACTAATAATTGATTGGTGCAGTTGGTTTTTCGCTATTTAAACCATTTTTGCTTGCTAATCATCAAAGCTTCTTGGACTGTAATTCTAATACCCTCATTATAAGCAGTTACAAATGGCCCGTCGAATTTGTGTTGACCAGCATTTACAGTCTCTCGATTGTCACGAGCATTTCTGTAAATTTGATAAGACCCTGTGGTATATTTAACCCAGCCACTGTGGTTTTCAATTACAAAATCATCCGTCCAATTGTGTCTTTTTTCAAAGTATGCTTTGTTAACTACATTCTTACCAGCTGCAATTTGAACTCTATAATTTACACCTGATTTCACTCCGAAATC
>Ga0209532_1003197_pt1 | contig 10997 bp, 13 predicted proteins | sample COG_02_FD_184746 | JGI IMG/M metagenome (GOLD analysis project Ga0209532, IMG submission 184746) | Pelagic Microbial community sample from North Sea - COGITO 998_met_02 (SPAdes) (version 2) | ecosystem: Environmental > Aquatic > Marine > Neritic zone/Coastal water | place: Helgoland, sampling... | reverse complement strand
TCCAAAAAACTCTTTTAAACCAATTCCTTACCAAACCACGGGACACATACAGTCAGATGGGTGCCGTGGCCTGGGTATTTTCAAAAACTCAGGCGAATTTTTTTCTTAGCTATATATTGAGAGAAGAAATAGCCCTAATTACACCTTCAGAAATAGCCCTGAATTTAGGGTCTATTTTGGGGTGAAACCCCGACGGCTACGCCGTCGTCTGCGTAGCAGACAAAATAGACCCTAAATTCAGGGCTATTTCTGGAGGTGTAATTAGGGCTATTTCTTCACTCAATATATAGCTAAGAAAAAAATTCGCCTGAGTTTTTGAAAATACCCAGGCCACGGCACCCATCTGACTGTATGTGTCCCGTGGTTTGGTAAGGAATTGGTTTAAAAGAGTTTTTTGGACGGGATTTATTAAATTGGTTAGGTTTTCTATATGCCTTCGCGGCCATGACTAGGCAAAGTCATACCTTTCGCAACCCTAGGAAATGGACGACCCGTAATCCCCTATATTCGCGGCCATGACTAGGCAAAGTCATACCTTTCGCAACCCTGGGAAATGGACGACCCGTAATCACTAGGGTCGCGGCCGTGTATGTAATCACTAGGGTCGCGGAAGTTCGCGGAAGTTCGCGGAAGTTCGCGGGGTTAGAAGGGGGACTTCCAATTTCCGGGGTCGAATAGGTCTAATATACCTCCATTTTCTCCTGTAAATGTATCTTCGATATCATCACCAATGTCTCCGAAAAAGTCTACAATTTTACTATCTTTGGGATTTTCAAATAAAGTTTTAACTTCTTCACCCACTATCTTATAAGCAAGTCCACTATCCTTTGCATAGTCGGTTGCAGTTGTCAAACCTGTCTTCCATGCATCACGAGAGTCTTTCAACCCGTTCCATACTTCGTTTCCACCGGTCTCTAACCAAGGCAAAACTCCCGTATAAATTGCGTCTTCCACACACTCCTTGCCATCTGCAAACTCGTCATATGCCTCACTAAAAAATTTATCTACTTCTCTTTGGGTATCGGATCTATCCCCAAATTGTATACAACCATCCGGTGCGCTGACACCATATTCTTTACCGGGTATGATTTCATCGTACGTAATAATCCTCTGTTTTGTACAATTACTGGACTCACGCCGTTCAGCGAGGCCTCCAAATGTTTCGGTCCACGTGTCTTCTGAAAGTGATATTACTACATACCCTGCGGGTACTGCGGGTATTTGTACTCCATTGACTTCTGCTGCGGGTCTCGCAGCCGGAATAAAAAACTCATAATCTTCATTGTGTTTTATTTCATTCTGAAAATTGGTTGAATGAGTTGGATAAGGGTCTTCTTTCCCCGTTTCAGGGTTATGTCTGAAGATTTCGACGCGTAACATAAAATGAATCGTCATATTTGTCGTAAAATCGGCGGCATTTCTTACTCTAAATAATTTACACTCATCTGCTGGGGAACCGAGGTAAAACATATTTTTGGGTACACAAAATCTCGGTTTACCTTTAAACTTAGCAGCCATAGTTTTAAAAAACATTTGTAGTCCGAAAGGGTCAGTGGCCGTTCTGATAGCAGCTTCTGTTGGGCTACTACTCGTTTCTTTGTTATATTCATGTGTATCTTCAACCATACTAGACGCCATTAAAGGCCAAAATCCAGCAGTTTGTAAAAACGCATCACCAAACGTATCGAAATTGGGATTATCTGCGAATGCATCACTTGCTTCAGAAACATTTGCCGCTTGTATGGCCCAGCGTCCAGCTATCTGATCACCTAACACATACGATAACGCGTATTGTGTATCTGAAATCCCACAGTCCTTATACGAAGTATCGGTCGCATCATCATATTTATTATTCACTTCGGGGCGGAGATAATTCTCGCAAAGCTTATCAGTAAACATACAAACACCCGTATTTATATCGAGTACTGTATTAGATATATTACACGGTCTACGCATAGGTTTGAAACCTACTTCATTTTGCATACCTCGTGGTCCCTCACACATTGCTATTAACGGAACTAAAGGTGATATCCACGAAACGTTTTCTGTTAAATCTTGTTCGGGGTTTGACCTTTTTTTCTGTGTCAAATATTTAGTTGGGGGGTATCCATCACGGTCTGGGTCAATCTTTATAATCTCACCATCATCCCCAACCTTGAATTCATTTGGGTCTATAGTTAATGCCTTTGTACCATAAGATGCAGCATAATGACCACTATACTTTGCAAATTCAGCTGAGTCATCCTCGGTACCATGAGGTATCCACATGTCATTATTTTGGGCATCTTCAGCGTACGGATCTATAAAAACACTATTAAATTTATACCATGTATACTTCTGTTCGGGTCTGTTAATATAAGCAACACCCTTCGCCGTGAGAGATATTCCCATGTTAGCACGTTTATAATGGTTATAATCTAAATTCACCATTTGGGGTACAAGTTTAATCATATCTGCATTAGGTCTTAAACCCACACCAGGCAAGGTGGGGTCAATATTCCCACAAAATGATTTACCATTTACTATCGCCTCTTCTACATCATCATCACTTGTTGCCTCCCCCGCCATACCAGGATACTTTTCGATTGAATTTTGTTCGTGGATGCTTAATTCTTGAACCATTCTAGCGAAATAAAATTGAATATATTCGAAAGTACTCTCTTCAAATGTTAAAAATGTTTCCCGATCTATAGTTAAATTGTCTTCATCTGATAGTGAAAATAGATCTATATCCTCGAAATTACCACCTTCAGCGTTAGCAGCACCGTACTCAGTAATACCCAATAAAATAAACTTACAAAACAAATTTACGGTTTTCACTACTTGTTCATATCGTCCAGACTCTTCGGGTGTCAATTCCTCGCCATCGACACGGCGCTTTTCGACTAAATCAAATATCGGATCATTAAGTACACGATTCATCGTATCCTCAGCGAGTCTTTTTGTTAATGCATTTTGGGCTAAGTCATGTTCCACCGGGAAAGCAAAATTAATTGGATACATCATAGGATAATCTAGACCATCCTTCTTCATTTTAAAATACATTTCGTACATGAGTTTATTCCGCATATCAAACATATCTCCTTGTTCCAAATACGTCACTGTGTTGTTGGCATCTCCCAAATCTAACATAAGACTGAAAATATCGAAAATCATCATAGCCCATCCCAAAGGTCCAGAATTTAATTTTACGAGCATTCTAAGAAGTATTATAGCGAGTTTAGAAGCCACTTTCCCAGCAAATTTAAAAGAAGCCTTTGCCAAACCTTTCGTAAGCAATTTTCTTGAAGCTGCCGCGCGGGGCCCGCCGGTCACTTGGTCCGCCCTAACTTTATTAACAGTTCTAGAAAATTCGTTTATAAATTGAGTATCTTTACTCATAGCTTTGTTGAAAGATCTTTCCATTTCCCAGTTTATGAACCTAGTCCTAGTATCACCCTTCAAACCTCGGGCGTCGGCGGTTGACGTGGCTCGCGCTCTAGCCGTTTCTCTCGCCGCCTTTGCCGCCTTACCCTTCCCAGTGCTTTCTGTATAATTTAACATTATCTGAGCCATTCGAGGTATAAGATTTGTTATAACTTGATCACCCAAAACCATAGCAGCCATTTGCAACATCATTTCTTTCTTCTGTTTTTGCGCCTCTTTAGCTCGATTTTCAGCTTCCTTTGAGCTGATGTCACAACATCCATCTACCAAATTCGGATAGACGGGGTTGTCACATACAGGCTCTCCAGAAGATTCTATGCTTGGGTATACCACACACGAACGAATACAACATTCTTGTTCATAGTCAAAACGCGCATTATTTCCACATGAACCATTATCGTCCGGTTCTACACCTTCTAAACAACTGAAAGTTGCATCTTGTCCCATCCGATCAGCAAGATCGGCTAACTCTTCATCACTCATCATTTCCGGATTTTTAGGAACGCAACATCCAGTTGCTGGATTTTGATCGTACAGTTCCTCATCGCAATTACCATCGGCATCTGGAGGAATATCACATTCTCTAATTATAGCCCCAATAAACTCATCCTCGTCTATAATATCACTATATTGTGCGAGACGATCCCTTATGGCTTTTAGTGCTTGATTTATATTCTCCACATCTTCTTTTTCTGTCGTAACAGGTACATCAGAACCATTTTGAACACTATAAGCTTCCAATGTCCAATTTCTGTTCTGTTTATTTTCATCTTTATCTTTTTCATCCCCTCCCCCCCTGTATATTGAGACACCTATTATCAATAGTATCAACACAAATATTGTTGGTATGACGACTCTGAGAGCAGATGTCGCCATTATAATATAGAACTATAAAAAAACTTAAAGAAAATACTTAAAAAAAAGATAATGACGTGGTGTTGGTGGTGTTGTCATCCGTATGAAAGTGAAACACTTAAACTACCCGTTAGATACGACAATCGTCGTGATGTATTTTCAACGTGTGGACAATTTTGTTCATGGAGTTGTATGAAAACCTATGCTCTGGAAACATACGGACTCACGCGTGGAAGTATCATGTGTTCTAACATGATACTCATGCGTAAAAAGAAATTTGGAAAACTCAGTCACATAAAACCAGCGCCTAAAAGACAAACGTTGAAAGTATTCGGGGGGGCGCTCGATATAAACGAATTTAGATCCAACTCTATTGTAGATAAAGTGGAGGATAAGTTAGACATAAACGAAAAATCGGAAAATGATGTAATAGTTCCCATTGTTTCGAACACAAAAAAGATGTACGAAATAAAGAGCGCTTCGGGTACTAACGAACAACTAAGATTAAAACGAGAAAAACCATTAAAACGGGATCAAAACAATTTAGAATCTGTATTAGGTTTAGTAATTAAACCTAAATAGCCATACAATTATGGCACGCATTTCCACTATACACAAACGAGCATTTTACACACTCGTTAAGTGGTACGATATTTCTTTTCTGTAGTCTATCGTTTGTATATAGTAACAAATCCTTTACTGTATATATTCCATACATAATCATGGTTTCCAGAGATGGGAACTTCATTGTTATTTACAAACAAGCACAAGCCTTATTTAACTTTAACATGACAGAAAAGCTATCAATCATGGCAGGGACCATAGACTTTAAAATAGTTTCAATCTCAGTGTCCTCGGGACCCTCGTCGATCTCCTCGATGACAGAGTAAATAAGGCTGATGACGAGATCCTTCTTGTCGGGTCCAGAAAGCTTCTTGACCTTTTGAACCTCCATCATGAGAGTGGAGACGAGACCGCAGAGGTTCTCCTTGTTGATACCAGTCTTCTTATACTTGTTGATGAGAAGCTTAGTGCGCTCTGTGAGAGCTTCGGCTTGCTTGGATGCGGGGATAGTGTTCATTTATAGAATAAAAATATTTTTATTATATAAATAAAGATGCGGATAGATGATTTTTTGGCGACATCGGCGATATCTTTAGGTGTAGGTCAAATATTGGTACATCTTAAGGATGTATATGTAACTGATGATGTGGGTAGTTATAGTATTAGCTCGATATTGATAGGTATAATATCAAGCGTCCTGTGGTTAATATACCAAGCTAGGAAGGGTGCAAATTATTCAGTAGCATACATAAGCGCCTTTTTGGTTTCGCAATTGTATATACTACAGCGACTAGTATCCAAACTTAAAACTAAATCCGAAATGTACTGAAGAATTTTAACTTTTTCTTCAAACGATACAGAACCAGCCCGTCGTATCACATATACTATCAACATACATGTGATATATGCGGCTTCATAAAGTTCCATCTATTTTTTACGTATTTTTATTTAATATAACTCTTTCGCGCGTTTACGCTTATTTCACTCCATTAGACATTACCACAGCTTCAGTCGAGGCAGCAGGTGCTATCGGGTAAAAACGCTGCTTATTCCTGATACCCAACATGATCAGACCACCGACTGTGAGCATGACAGAACCCGTTATGCCTAGAGCGACGAAAGTTTTAGCGTCATCTTTAACTTCACCACACTCATCAGCTTGTTGAAGCTGGTAAGTGAAAACACTCGCGATTATACCAGTGACACCCGCTACGATGGCCATCAGGGGGATGCCACTCTTAGAAGGACCGGAGATCTTATCGAAAAGATAGTACGCGAGAAATGTAGCGGGAATCGTCAAAGCGATAGTGAGCGTCTGGGAAAGGAACATTTTCTTATTGGCGTAAGCCTCGCTGTCCTGGATAGAATCACATTTGTTGAAACGATCAATACCCATGGAAGCTACGGGTGTGTATATGGCCGCCGCCATGGCCGCGATGCCGATCAATGTGAAATCGATTTTAGAAACCATTTTACAATAAACGTAGAAATTTATTTTATATTTCTATAGTAATGAATCGTACCAGGGTTCTGATATTTTTAGTAATTTTGGTGGTTGTATATTTTTTATATGTTCACCCGAAATCAAAAACTAATACCATAGAAATATCTATAGTAAAAAATGAAAATGGTGAAATAGAAGTGTATAAAAAATCTATGTCGGGTACTTCGTCTATACAAGAAGTTGATGACGTAGTGAATGATATATATTCTGGTAAACATGAACTAAATGTAGAAGAAATGCAATATAATGGAATGGAATACGCATTTGAAAAACATGAATTAGTAATCAAAAAAGATAAAAAACTCGTAAGACTTCAACCTGATAAAAATATTTCCCTATCTGTTTACATTATAAGTATGACTCTGAACAACAAAATAAATAATATGCCCAAACCTATATTCAAATTTATTATAGATGATAAACAAAAAGATGAATTAAAAGGTATAGCTGAAAAATTAAATATGAATTAAATATATGGGACATATCATAAAACAAATATCCATCCATACGGTACTCGTATTCATGATAACCGAATTTCTCAAACGGGTCTATATTGGAAAGAATAGTAAGAGGAAATATATTATCCCTTTCATCTCAACTTCCGCGACCATGTATCTTCAACCATTCGGCTGGTCGTATATATTTTACTCCTTCGCATTATCATACTCCCTCGTCACGCGACTTTAATGTATACAGGTCTTTCTGGTCTTATTAAGAAGAGACCCACTTGTAATATACGCCGCGCTATTTGGGAACCAACCACAATCGTACTATATTCAATGTACTTTCTAGAGTTTGGTCTATGTTGATCCAGAACCTTCTTCATAGATAAAACCCTTCCTAACGATAAATTATTACAATACGCCGTGTTTAATTCAATTCGTACAGGCTCGTTAAAATTCCACACAGTATTAAAAAACATATCAATATGTTTCGGTGTCGTTATATCCGTTATAGTCATGGAACACACTTTAGCCATTTATATTCTCGACGATAAAAATCTCGGGAAAAAGTAAGAATGCCAGTAAGTAAACGTAAGGAACTCGATAAAAAGATAAAACAGAAAATTGATAAGTTAGTAAACCTGTCTGACTTAGCCACTAACCGTAACCGAGAAGCTGCGATAAAAATCCAGCGATCTTGGAGGAGGACAAAGACTCCTGAGCATAAATTGAAACTCGCTCAAATGGTTAACAAATTAACTGAAAATTATATACAGATGAATAAAGTCAATGAAATATCACGACAACTGAAGAATATGAAGTTATATAACCGTGATAAGAACGGGAATGCGATAATGGCGAATATAAATCTCAGGAAAAAGTAATATGCCTCTCACAGATGCCCAAATTATTAAAAAAATTGGAGAACTACGAAGGACTAAGGGAAAAATTTACGCTCCACTTAAATATTTCCGAGGTCTCAAAACACTCAGAGAAGTTGAAATGCGATACACTAAAATGCTCAAGAAAGACTATACAAAATTCCGAACAGATACGGGACAAAAAACCAAGACTTCCTCCTACACCCAAAAGTTTAGGAAGATGTATCCGGGAGCTAAATCCCTCCCTGAAATTTCTAAGGCTACTAAGATTCCTCTAAAGACTGTGAAGACCATCTACAATAGGGGGCTCGCTGCATGGAGAACCGGGCATCGACCGGGAGCTTCTCCACAGGCGTGGGGGTACGCGAGGGTTCATAGTTTCGCCACTAAGGGGAAGACATATTATACAGCGGATAGCGATTTGAGAACCTAAGTCGCCAAAGAATATTATATTTTCAAGAAAAATGTACACGGACATGGATGACATCCCTCTCAACGAACTCCAAAGAAATATCCTCAATCAACGAGTTCGCCCATCTCGCCCATCCGAAGTTAAACCCGGTTCTGGATTAACCAAGCAATTGAGGCATGAGTTTTTTGGTGTAGACGATATTTCAGGTGAAAATTCTATGGAAGCTGAGAAATACCAACGAAGAATGATCGTAAAAGGGACAGGTTATCCTTGCAAAAAGAGCGGCAATATGCGTATAAATACCGAGACCAACGCATTCGAAAGTCGCCCCAAACCCTACGCGGGTGTAAATGGCAACTTTGACTGGACCGAAGATTTCGATGGAAACCAATCATTTAACAACCTCAATATTTATTATAATTTCAAGTGTATCGTCGGAGATGGAGGTTCACAGACCAGATCTATAAAGTGTGTATATGAATTCGTCAAGGCTCAGTTAAAACTGACAAACGATGATACATTTGATAAAAATATAATTTTTGTCAACATTTTAGATGGTGATACATGTTCCAAACACGTATCCAAGTTTAGTCATCTTAAACACCCAAATATCTATATTGGGGACTTGTATGACTATTTCGAGTGGCTTGATAATAGATTAGATACTATTTTGTAAGACAAATCAAATGGAATCCGTTTACGTGCATATTCCTTACTCTCTCTGTATTGTGGTAAAAATAAACTCCAGTATTGTTCGCGTCTAGTTTCCAATAATTCGTTAAACTCTTTAGCTACCCTTACCTGATCTTCTTCGGATAGAATCATACCTTTGATACACAGTGTTGCGTATGTTCTACTCGTATCAATTCCTTGATACACAAAATCCTTTTTATATTCTAATCGGATTCTTCCATCCATGGTTCCACTATCCAATGCACACAACGTAAGATTTGTTATATTTTCGGCTTTCTTATTTTTTACAAAACGTGAAATTTTTATGGTAGGATTTGTTTGAATGTTATATATGTCTCCACCTATAATCCATTTATTACTTTTCTCCATCTTAAAAATTTTACTTTTACCCGATGGTCTCTGTACCCATTTAATTGATTGAGAATCAAGAAGTCTTGGAGATTTTACGAATGAAAAAGCAACAACCGTCGTAGGCGTATCCGGAAATACGGTTTCTTCAAAAAATTTAACCTTTGTTATTTTATACCTACTCATAAAATCATGTCTACACTTTACATCTACATCCCTAGGTGAAAGAAAAAATCCCGCCGGAATAATAAATATTCCACCCAAACATCCTTCTTCTTGTTCAATCAATGAATTTATAAAACACTTGTAAAGATCGTTCGTGTCATACTTATCAAAAATTCCTTTCGAACTACATTTATTCCTAGCGAGATACGGGGGATTGGTTATGATAAATGTATCTTTATAACATGGTGGATTTTCAAGTGTATCTCTCTTCAATATATCATCTCTCTTTGGATCTATATCATACGCTTCATAATTCGTATGACCTATCCAATCTAAAAGATCACCCTTTCCAGCGAATGGTTCGAGTACTTTGGAAGTAGGTTTATCAAAACCATCCATGATATAAGAATGGTTAACCGTATAAAACTGCCCCCGTTCTTTCTTATCCATTAAAAATTTATATAATATATCTTTTAAGCTATATAGAATAAAGCTATGTGTAGATAGAAACGATCCAGTAATATCAGATTTAAATTACGGGATAGAGTTGATCAAAATAAGTTAATTAAACATCAATACATTAAACAATATATGTTAAGACGAATTATAGATTTTATATTAAAAACTGATAAACCTGTCTTAGGAAGATGGTCCTTAAAAAAGTGTGATGAAATATCCACATCAATAAATTCCATTTATCAAAACAGGGATCATTGTGGTGATACCATTTGTAAAACACCCAAAAAGGCAACAGAGTTTACCAACTCGAAGAAATCCCATACCTGTGCCCGTTAACTTCATCATCGAATTGAGCTGGATCGTTTATTAACCCAACATTAGGCTTCACGTGTGGCGTTTCAACCCGTTTCACGTGAACTGAATCCTTCGATTCGTAAGGAATGGATGAATGATGAAGACATATACGCACCTTTCCATCTGGGTTGCGCTTGTATCCGAACGTGTATTCCACTTCCGAAATTTCCGCCGTGGTTGCGCATGTAAATTCGTAGGTACCCATAGCTATCGCTACCTGGTTATGGCAATCTATCTGGTGATTATTAAACACGACACGACTGAACCCCTTTTTAGCGTTTATAGCGAACCCTTGATCTTCCTTATATCCACCGATAACCGCATCGTGTCCGACAAAATAAGACATAGCATCATTTGCAGTTGGGCGAAACTGCTGCTCTACGGCCTTAGTCGGTTTGAAGAGAACATTAGAATGATCATAACCATACAATTCACCCGCACGATCACCCGCGAGACTCACATAATCACCACCTCCTAGGAAACAATTAGAAATATCTACAATCGACTTTGCCCAGAGATTCTGTGCTTCTATAACTTCATCCCTGGATACACATTCGAGATCTACGGGGGTACGGTAATTGTCTATAAGTTGAGAAGCTTCATCCATAGGAGGTGAGTATCTCTGATTAGCATCAGGATCATATTGATCGGGGTCATACATTATAGTATTATCACGCTTCATGCGACGAACTTCTACAGGCTTTCGACGTGTTTTGTTAGGAGTAGAAAATCCTCGAGCTGAATTAATTTCAACATCAAACTGATCGGGATCGGATACAGCTCGCGCTTTTACATTACGCATAGTAAAAACGCGGACAGGGTATACAATGTTCATAGTACATTGTATAATGACCTTTCTTTTAATACGCGTTAGGAATGACAAAATTAAAAAT
>Ga0209532_1003191_pt1 | contig 11014 bp, 9 predicted proteins | sample COG_02_FD_184746 | JGI IMG/M metagenome (GOLD analysis project Ga0209532, IMG submission 184746) | Pelagic Microbial community sample from North Sea - COGITO 998_met_02 (SPAdes) (version 2) | ecosystem: Environmental > Aquatic > Marine > Neritic zone/Coastal water | place: Helgoland, sampling... | reverse complement strand
GCCTGTGTAGCGCCTTCAGCGAACGAGAGCCGGCTCAGCAGGCAAACAGCTGCATAACCAAGCGCCAAACCAAGCATGTTTGCATCGACGCGCAGACGTGCGGACGCGTGGCGAAAATAGCGGGTATGGTCAACCAAAGGGGGGACAAAAGGGGGGACTATTTCCATCTATAATAATTAAAACGGTGATATTAAATATTTTTGTGATGGATTGTGGTGCCCCCACACGGACTCGAACCGCGGACCTACTGATTACAAATTACACGGTCTCGAAGTGCACTCCATTAGCAAAGAGGAGCAAAGGTATACTAGATATACTATATTTTAATATAATAAACGATATTAATCGAGCATTGCATTTGCAAGCAGGAGCAAAGAATAGTATCATTTTTGGAACCCAAAATGCCCAAACGCGCCGAAGTTCGCTTTACAGATGCATATATTAGGAACCTAAAGCCAGCGGACGCTCGTTACGATGTATATGATGCGAGCCTTGCAGGATTTGGTCTTCGCGTAAGCCCTACTGGAACCAAAAGCTGGATCGTTCTTTCTAGAAATCTCAATCGCAAAACGAGAGCCACGCTAGGACGCTATCCTCAATTGAGTTTGGCTGATGCACGGCAAAGAGCTATGACGTCGCTCCAAATGATGGCTGATGGTGAATTCAATCGTGAAAAGTCATTCGACACATTTGAGCAAGCATTAGAAGAGTGGTACTCCAAGGACCAATCCAAAAATAAAAGTTTTGGACAAGTAAGATCAGCTGTAGAGCTTCATGTGCGCCCAGCTCTTAAAAACTATAAACTTAAAGACATTCAAAAGCGTGACATTATCAAGTTAGTTGACCTTGTGGGTCGAACAGCGCCCGCTCAAGCGAACCGAGTACTTGCTTTTACAAAAAGGTTTTTCAACTGGTGCGTCTCTCGTGATCTTCTTGATGTGTCTCCGGCAAATGGAATAGCCAAATTCTCAAATGAGGTCTCACGTGATCGCGTCCTGAACGAAAGTGAGCTTGAAAAGGTTTTGAATGCTACGTTCAAGATGCGCTACCCTTTTGGCCCCTTGTTTAGAATTTTGCTAATGACTGGTCAGCGGCTAAATGAAGTATCCGGCCTAACTTGGTCAGAAATTGATATGCCATCCGCAACATGGAAAATTCCGCGTGACAGGGCAAAAAATAAAGCCAGCCATTTAGTTCATCTCAGCCAGCCTGTTCTTGAAGAGCTTGAGAGGCTTCGTACAATTTCTAGGTATGATCTGATTTTTACGACCACAGGCAAAACAGCAGTAAGTGGCTTTTCGCGCGCAAAGCATCAATTGGATAATTTATCTGGCATCCGAGACTGGCGGCTACACGATCTACGCAGAACTTTTGCGACTGTCGCGACTGAAACACTGGGCTTTACACCTGTTGTTGTTGATCGCGTCCTCAATCATGTCAGTGGCAGCGTAAAGGGCATCGCAGCTGTTTATCAACGTGGAGAATACATAGAGCAAAGACGCGAAGTTCTGATTGCGTGGGGACAATATCTCATCAATTTTAAAATTGATGAACTCTGAAATTATGGGATAGTTTCGCACAGTATGGGACCAGTCCCAAAGCATCCCATATATCTGATATTAAACGAGTTTTTAAAAAAATGTCATTGACTCGGCATGCACCTATATGCTAGATTATTTCTTGAAAGATGGATTGCTTTCATCGGAATCTGAGCGCCGCAAAGCTCTGGATACGCAACAGCTGGCTACGATCCACACAGCTTGATTGCATAACCCACCACGATCTTAGATACCAATGGAGAGCGCATATGCAGCTTGTACCACGTAAAGACATATTGGAAATGTTCAGCATCAGTGTTTGGACGTTGCGGCGATGGGAAAAACATCGAGGGTTCCCCTCACCAATACATGTATCACCCGCCATCAGAATGTATGACAGAACCGCGGTTGATGAATGGATAAAGTCTAGAACCGTCACAAACTGAAAAATCTGAAAATATACATCCTAATTAATGGAGCCAGCTATGGCACCACATGATAACTCTTTGCCTTATGGTATGAAGCCAAGCGAGATTGCGGCCCAATTAATTGCAAATGGCTATCTACCTTGCCCACTGCAACCAAGGAGCAAGGCAATCAAGGTGCCCCATTGGACGCGACGCACATTCGGACCTGAAGATTTCGGGCCTGATAGAGGCGTCGGTCTGAAAACGGGTAACGGCCTAGTAGCTTTAGATATTGATGTTTACGATTCTACGATGGCGGAAGAGCTTGTCAGGATTGCAGTCGATATATTTGGGCCAACACTTATCCGTGAGGGCCAATCACCAAAGAAAGCTCTTTTATATAGAAGTTACGCACTCAATGAAAAGCTTGAGATACCGTTAAATAAAACGCAAATGACGCCTGACAAGAAAAGTAATAAGATCGAGTTATTATCGCTTGGGCAGCAAATTGTTGTAGCAGGCATACATCCTGAAACAGGACTTCCGTATAAATGGCTTGGTGAAGCCCCTTGGATGCCTTCGGGGGTTACATTAGACACCCTCCCCGAAATAACTGAGGATAAGTGGTTTTCGTTTAAGACTGCTCTCGATGACCTCGCTGATGCGCTCCCAAGTCAGGCCCCTATACCTGCACGCCTTGACGTGGAAAATAACGGCATGGAGCAGACAATGGCAACTAAGGCGGAAACACTTAGTTTCGTCTCTGAAGCCCTTAAACTTGCTCCGAATAATCTTGACCGTAAGGAATGGGTTAAACTTGCAGCAAGTCTAAAAGTAGAATTTGGCGATACACTTCGGGACGAATTTCTCACTTATTCACTTCGCTACGTAAAAGGTGATTGCACAACCAAAGAAGTAATGCATGTCTGGAATACTGCTATACCACATACAGTAACTAGTGTTGCACCTGCATTGTCATTGCTGAAGAGCCGAATAGCAGAAGATACTTGGAAAGTATTATGGAAAAATATTTTCAGCAAACGTGACGGCGTGAATATACCGCACAAAAGCTCGCCAGAGATCAGTTTAAGATCTGCGACACTGGTTCACGAAAAAGAAATTGATCCAGTAGATTTATGGAATAAATTTGATCCGCCACAATTACCTCGTGGTCTTTTACCAAAAATTATCGAAGACTTCGCAGTTCTAAATGGTAAGCAAATGGGGGCTGATCCTGCGGGTTTGGCTATGGGCGCGGTGGTGACTTGTGCAGCAGCAATTCCAGATCAAGTGCGATTAAAAGTCAAACAACACGACGATTGGTTTGAAAGTGCTAGGATATGGAGCGCACTTGTCGGTCCGCCATCAACAAAGAAAAGTCCTATCATAGATCGTGCTACAGCTGCTCTATCGAAATTAGATGAAAAGATGATGACGAATTGGCTAGAGCGGATAAGCAAGTTTGACGCCCTTGAGGCCTCAAAAAAGAGAGGAAAGCAACGACCTAAACAAACACGGCTACGACTAGAAGATACTACTGTAGAAGCTGCTCAGCAGGTCTTAGAAGGAAGCCCTTGGGGCATCCTGATGCTACAAGATGAGCTAAGCGGATTTTTTGGCGCCATGGATAAATATAATGGAGGCAAAGGTGCACAAGCAGACAGAGCTTTTTGGTTGCGGTGTTTCAATGGTGGCGCTTACGCGCTCAATCGTGTGACGCGTGGGGCCGCTATTATTCATAATGCTTCTGTGTCAATGCTGGGTGGCATTCAACCTGAACCGATACGCAAAATAGCAGGCGATGCCGTCGATGATGGTCTACTACAACGTTTGTTTCCTATTTTACTGCATACTGCTTCCATCGGTATTGATGAGCCGATGCCACCTATCAACCAAGTTTATGAAAAACTAATCGAATGGCTTCGCAAGTTAATCCCTCACGGTGTTGCACAAGACGGATATTGGTCCTTTTCGACAGAAGCACAGTCTGTACGGCGCCAGCTTGAAGTAAAACATTTATCGCTTCAATCGCTGGAGAATATAAATCGGAAGCTAGCCAGCCACATCGGCAAATATGATGGCTTATTCGCGCGGTTGTGTATTGTTTGGCACTTTGTTGAGCATTTTGAAACTACTGTGGATAAATGTTGTCCATCAAGTATTCCAACGGAAATAACAGGCGTTACAGCCCAACGCGTCGCCGATTTTTTGCATGAATTTTTACTTCCACATGCTCTTGCATTTTACAGTGGGGTCCTCTCGTTATCTGATGATCATGATCGATTACAATCGATCGCTGGCTACATACTCGCACGCAAGTTAGAGGTGGTAAAAAACCGTGATGTGCAGCGAGGTGATCGACAAATGCGTGGTCTTAAAGATCATGAAATACGGGTAATCTTAGAACAATTGGAAGCACTTGGTTGGCTAATAAGAGTTGATCCTCCTAAACCTTCTTCACCACCGCATTGGCATGTAAACCCAGTGGTGCATACAAAATTTGAAGCTCGCGCTAACCAAGAAAGAAAACGACGCGAAGAGACTATGCGGACAATCCAAGAGATAGTTAGAAAAAATCAATGATGGCTGTCACCAAAGTCCCTTGCGCGCGCGGTGTACTAATCGAAAACAAGATAGTAAAAAGGAGAGAAAAGATTTTTTTATCTGTACTACATGCGCGCAATGGACTTTGGTGACATAATCTTTGAGAAATCAAGCGTTATGAATCAAAAACATATTTTAATTTGGATGAGCCAAGCAAAAGCTGCACAATTGGCGACAGAATAATCATCTATTACCTTTTTATAGCTTCCAGTCCTTGCGCCAGTTGCGGTCAAGGACCCCTTGCTCAACCAAATTCGCTTCGATCTGCTTGATCTCTGCACGGACTTTGCGGCCAACCCCAGCGCACTTCTTGGCGGCCTCGCGTTTTTCTTTTGTTAGTCTTCCATGTGTAGTGTGTAATGCAGCAATTTTATCACGTCCAGCTTGTGTTTTTGGTCCTGTCGATTTGCCGCCGTGCCGAGTGCAGCGGCCCGTTCGCTTCACCGCAGGACGCTGGCAGGCCCCTCCAGCCTTGGTCCGTGCACCGCAGCGTTCGCCAGGCCAGTTCGGCCCAAAACGTGTTTCGATCCCAATTTCAACGCTACCTTTTGCTATCATTTTGAACACCCCTATATGAGTGTTATATTATAACAAATTATAGGGAGTTGTGCGAGGGGGTACACTTAGTGGGAACCTCACATACAGCATAACAGCAAGTTGGATGATCTCAGGGCTGGTTTTGAAATAACGGAAAGATAACGAATTAGGCATGGCTTAAAACCTACGTTCCCTATCGACATCAGGCAAGACGGTTTAATCTGACAGTGCCCGTAGAACGTACAGAAAGTACAGAAACTACATTCCTTGGCCAACACCGTGCGAGGTTTCAGTGGAAATATCACGCATGGCAAACTGCGAACACCTCGCGGCAGAGAACATGGGGCAGTCAAAGTTTGAGTGGGCCGAGCGAACCCTCAAGCAGCAGCGTGGGATACCAGAGAAGGAGAAGGCGGATCGCTGGGTTTGGCGACAGTGGGAGCATCCAAATTAGAGAGGCCTCACGAAGAGGCCCCTCTCTTACTGGAACATACCCCGTAGAATTGAAAACTTATAACGAGAACCCAAGAATTGCATTCGAACAAAAATCTAAACAGGCCTCGGCACCAGCCTCTACGGCTTCCGAGAGGCCTGTTGCTGCAAGTGACCCCGCTTCCACTAATTCAGCTGCCGTCGCTGCTGACACCACAGTTTCCGCGATTGCACTAGCTGCGAGACCAACAATTATGCCAAAATCATCTGGATCCGCTTTGTAAACTGGTCCTCGATATGCTCTTTTTAAGAGATTATTCGGTTGATGTCTTGGGCCTCCAAACTGGTAAGTAAATGCCGCCATTGCTAAGAAACCATTGTGATCGTCTTCTTTGAGTTGCAGTGCCCATTTTGAGTTTCCGACAGAGTAATCAATTTCAGCAATCAAACCATGCTTTAGGAGATATAAATTCTGAGGATTGTGCGTCGAGACGAAAGAACTGTCAGTTAATCCATCATAAGATGGGTGCGTAATCTTATAGGTTTTTTGTTCATCTCCAAATCGGTCATAGTAACCCAAACCAACCCTAAAATTATCATTTATATGATATCGCCCGAGAGCTTCCCAACCGCCAGAAAAGTATTCCCCAAAAGATCTTACGTTTCCGTAGTATGAATGAGGTCTATAAAGTTTATCAGCGTGATGCTGCGTTTTGTCCTGAAACATATAGTTCGCCACAAACGAAAACTTATTTCGATAGTACTCTATTCCCAAGTGGGGGGTTTGTCGGTCATTGCCATCCCAAGTAACATAATCACTAAAGCTTGCGTTAATGCCCCAGAACTCATCAGATCCTGAAGATAATTTTTGTCGGTAAATAAATCCGATAGATTTTTCGTTACTCTCGCTATTTTCGCGCTCTAGGTGAGCCATTATGTTGGCACCAAAACTAAGCGTATACGTTTCACTATCTAGGATTGGGGTTACAAATTTTGCTTCTACATAACTCCAGCTCTTGTTGCCTAGGCCAAGTTCTAAATCAATTACTGTATTGTCACCTACATATTGTGTGTTTTCACCAGTCAGTACTACATGTTTATTATCATTTGCGAGTATTGGGTTAGCCATGAGGGCAACATACGCAAAAGATGCTATGGAGAGCTGTCTAAGCCTCATTTTGTTATACATATTTTAAGCCTTTCTTTCCGATACGTTCTTCAATCAGACGTTCAAAATCACATCAGCGATAAAGAATCTGAACAATAAAACTGCACTACGATTGCTATTTAATAGATAGTACAGAAAGTGTACCACACTCGGACCCTCATGAATTTTTTGAAATTAGCAAGTCTATCACATCGAGCGTTGCCTTTGAGATTTCATTCAAACAGACAATTCACTCTGTCAATTCTTCTCAATCACTTAAACATATTCGCACATAACAATTGAACAGATTAGATATCGCATGCAACTAGCCGTCTAATAAATTGCATATGATTACCAATGTTGAGTGCTCGCACGCTGCAAAAGAGAATTTTAATTAACAGACCCAAACCAGATACAATTTTTTGAGCGGCCTATCGCAATAAAATACGTCGCGCGGAACCACGGCTGTTTTTCATGAATTCCTCAAATTCTACATAAAAGTCTTCAGGCTTCATGTTAAATGCGATCTCAAATGCTCCGTTCCAACCATGCCGTTCAATGTTTGGATAGAACGTATTTAGTAACACATCACGATCTGTCTTATTAATTAAATAAGCGATAGCCCACGCACCACCTTGGTAAAAAAATAAATTACACGGTGAATCGTATTTTGCGTTTGGCATCTGTTTTACACAATTATGTTTTTTATCGTCTGTTTTAATTTTTTCAAAATCACTGGCCATTACATCGCGATAATCAAATGATCTGGGCCACTTTTTGAGTTTATTCTCGCGCACCAATTTTGATTGCGTGATGTAAGACATGTATGTTGCAGCCCCTTCCATAAACCACATTGGTCCGAGCGCTTTGTCTCTTGAGTTTCTGTTCAGGTGTCTCGTGTGCGCGTGTTGTACTCCGTGAAAATATTCATGTAAGATTGTGATTTGTTCCCATTGTCCTTTCACACGCAATTTTTTTTCAAATCCTAGAGGCATCGAACTGGAGAAACGATGTATTCCCCAATCCATACCTCCATTATGGCCAGCATTTCCGCTTGGTCTTCCGCTCTTCAGCGCCTCCGCTCCAATTTCTTGGTAAGTTATTAACCCATGGTCGCCTTCTCGGGTCTCGCGATTGTAGCAAGAATTATAATCCCAATCATTTCGAGCAGCGCGGCGTTTGCAAAATTGCTTTGCCAAATTCAGTGCTGCCTGCCTATCTGCCCCTAGCACCCAATATTCAACCGGCCCATAGTTTCCCCATTCGCTAGCGCCCGCATCAAGTGTATTCTCAACTTCAACTTTTGTCTGATACTTTAGGTCTGCCGCAACGAACACTTCTGCTGGGCAAGTCACTTCTGCCGACCAGGATTTACTAAGTAGTCTACTAGACCTGGGGTGCGGCTTGGCTGCGCATCTAATGTTTTCAATTGCGAGCAATTGAAGTTCATTTTCATCTAATAGCCCGTCAAACACTTGTCCTTTGGAGGACAAGAATTGTTCTAGCGCCGATTGGGTTTTTCTACCCCACAAACCATCAGCAATCCCTGGTTTATACCCAAGCTCTAACAATTTTTCTTGAACCGCTTTAACACTGGAGTCAGCGTATGCGACTTGTGAGGTTACAATAAGCATTAACGTTAAGGTTAGGTTGAGAATTTTATGAAACACGGACTGGCCTTTGGAAATTCATTTAGCTGCTTGAAATTAATTGTCAGCTAACGGGATGCATATTCCAAGTACAGAAATTGTACCTGTTTGTTCAAATTGATGAGGGTAGATTGGGTTTGAGAACAATTTAAATAAAGACAACTAGTAGGCTGAGTAAAGCCAAGAAGGAAATTGTCCCATAATATGTCCCATTCACTCCAAGCAGTTTAATGAATAACTCGATTAATCCTTTTCCTCTTACATACTTTTTATCATCGGCAACTAAATTACTCATGCTCTTTGGCCCAAAGTCTGCTTCCATTGATTGCCAAGACGTCCGCCCAGATAAACGTTTCCAAGCCTTATAATACGCATAACCGATCCAGAAAAATCCTGCCAACATAAGCAAAGGTTCGTCTTCAACCCACATTAAGTGGTTAATGTATCCATATGACGCACCGAAAATGATAATACCATATGCGCCATACTCATATTTTTAGGATCGGAACAAAAAGCCGCGAATATAAATTTGCAGCCAGAAAATACACACAATAGCAACGAATGTAATCTGTGCTAGATGAAACACGGTGAGTTCACCCACTATCTGTGCCCTCGCTTAAGTTTGACATCCAACAAGTGTTTTACAAAATATTCAAGATTTTTACCGATATCTGCGCCAGACATCTCTATGATTTCGAAACCCTGATTTTCCAGAATCAACCGCTGCACTTCACTGATACTCGAAACTAGCAATCTGACTTATGCTTTCAGTCGATACTTGCAAATCCGACGCGACATTTGCGCCATCAACATTAGCAATATTTATCAAACCATCGCCTCCCAGAAGTGCTATGTTATGTATGTTTTCTGTATGTACTGCAATAAAAGTTGATCCATTCCCTTGATGATTTCCAATATTTATTTTGGCCTCACAAACGATCTACCATTGAGGCAGAGTGAGCACCGGATGCGATAATTGTGCCAATAATTGTAACGGACATATATTTAAACATTTTGTTCATTCTGTTTCCTTTTAAATTTCTACTGCAACACCAACTTGCGCCTGCAGATATCACAAACAAAATTTTAGTCGGTGCTTCTTGCATAGTACAAAAAACTGTACTGGCGGGGCTTAAACAGCAATCATGATACATAGGTTTCAACATTGATAGCTGCGCCTGTGTAACCGTGTTTACTCATCAGAAACAATTTCTGCAGCTTCATATAATTCTGAAATTGTCTTCAACAATTCGACTAACGCGAACAAAAAGATACCGTGATGCGCACCTAGTTCTTCAAAGTCAATGACTAATTCGTAACCAGACGTGAAAACCATGGCTAGGCAAATCAAAATTTTAAGAACTCTATTATTCACGAAAGCACGCACCATTTTGGACTCCTTTGTCTTTTTCCAAATATTACATTCTTGTTAAGGCTCTTCAGAGAATGTCGTCATCCGACCCAACACGATTATGAACTATTCGTGTTGGGTTAGGTTACTTTCTCCATTTGTTAACGATAGCATAAATTCTTAAATTTCTGTGCGAATTGTTTTTTGATGTGCATACTTCATACGTTGCTGTCAGACAAACGAGCCCAAGCATCAGTATTCATTTGATGAGTATTTCTATGAGGTCACTAAAGAACGCCACTCTGTAAGAGCAGAATCGCGGTTTAGCTTGAAATTAGTGCGAGTTGAGAGTGACATTTGCGAGTTGAACAGATTGTGAAATGAGGCGAACTTTAGGAGGCTGTGCATACGCCTGAACCGCAGCATCGTACGCTCTTCTGGTCTTCTTAATTTATATACATCACAAATTACAACTTTAAATTGTTTTTTAAAAATTGGCTTTTGAAATGAACAGGATACCTATTTGCGTGGCCATGCCCCACCCCGTCGGTCCCTATACCCCCCTAGTTCACATATACCTTGCAACATACTACAACATAGCCATTGAATGGAATTAGAAGTGCTGAATCGGGCTCTCAGTTAATTGGCAGAAAATCAAGCATTCGCATTATAAGTGGGTTATATAATGGGTAGCACTCAGGCTTGCATATAACGTACTGATATCTTTAGGTTAATAGCGGAGACGAAGGGATTCGAACCAGGTGGACGGTTTGCATAGTTCTAACGTAGCAATGAACGCGGCAATATTTCTGTAGTGCTCAGTGATGTGCTAAGTGCCGATGGTCTTAAGAGACTGTATTTGTGTGGTTAATTTTGGTTGCGGGAGTAGGATTTGAACCTACGACCTTCAGGTTATGAGCCTGAAGTCAAAACGCAAAATATTCACACAACCTATGCCAACAGTAGTCATAAGCATTAAAATTACCATCAAGCTAAAAAAGCCAAACTCGCATTGCCTATGTTTCAACATCAGAAGAACACGATATTATCGAGAGGATACCACAAACAAAAATTTGGAACCCACTTGGAACCCCAGAAACACAAAAGACCTAGCGTTTCTCCGCTAAGCATTTGAAAAGAATGGTGCCCCCACACGGACTCGAACCGCGGACCTACTGATTACAAATCAGTTGCTCTACCAGCTGAGCTATAGGGGCACTGAGCGAGGATTTAGGACAAAAAAACTGCCTATGCAAGCCCTACCTATGCGCTTTTGCCAAAAGAAATATCGCTCCGAGGGAAAGTGTGATGATGAGCAATGCGGCGGGGGTGGAGCCGTGGAAATTTTC
>Ga0209532_1003186_pt1 | contig 11022 bp, 14 predicted proteins | sample COG_02_FD_184746 | JGI IMG/M metagenome (GOLD analysis project Ga0209532, IMG submission 184746) | Pelagic Microbial community sample from North Sea - COGITO 998_met_02 (SPAdes) (version 2) | ecosystem: Environmental > Aquatic > Marine > Neritic zone/Coastal water | place: Helgoland, sampling... | reverse complement strand
TAAGAATACTCTAGAGTCTAATCTACCGCCATCCTCATCAGGAACGAAAGATAAAGACGCTCTAAGCGTAGCAGCAGACTGAACCTCTAGCCCCTCTAGCAAAAACACAATAGGATTACCTAGTGAGCCATCGCCCTCATAACCAAGTGATTGAGCTAATTCCATAGCGTTAGGACGCTCATCTGAAACACCCTGAGGGTGGATATCCATAATAACATCCATCCAAGTGTCAACATCTTCAATAACTATCTCAGAAGACGTAGCGTCGCCATCAAAGTACACAGCGGACAAAAGCCCTATGTATCCTTGAATCTCATTACGCACAGAAGTAGGTATCGGAAACTCTGTAACCGTACCGTTGTTCTCTGTTCTCTTTACCTGAAGGGTGTCATTGGACTCGTTGAACTCAATGGTGTAAACACCTGTCTTACGGGCTACTGCCTGTGTTATGTTAATCTTATTGCTGTCTTGCAAAGCCATATTGTGTTTGTGTTTTTATTAGCAGCCGTTGTCGCTAGACGAACTGTCGCTAGCTGAACCACTTGGGTTAGGGTAAAATACTGAACCGCCGTCGAATCCTACTTCGTCTTCGTCGTTGAATAGGTCGTTGTCACAACCTTCCGCTTGAGCGATAGCAAGTATAGTAGCATCGCTTTTAACGAACTTAATTATTCTATCGGACACGTAGCTTGCTTTTGACATTATAGAGTCTGTAAGAGCGTCTAAAGTGTACTGAGTCTGACCCTGTGCATCTGTATTACTATGTGAAGCAGCAGCAGTACGTGTAAACGTGATAGCGGCCTTAGCAGTGTGCATAGCTAAACAATACTTAACTAGCTTCATAAGCTCCACCTCTTCGGTAGTTAACGTCTGAGCTAACATAGCAGCTTCTAAGTGTTCGTATAAACAAGTCCCTAGAATATCCTGTAGCGTTGTGAACTGCTCAATCTGAATGATAGACAATACGTGCGCTCTGTCCATCTTAGTAGGCAGAGGAAAGTTCTTGTACAAGTAGTTGTCGTCTATGAATAAAATGTCTACCATTACTTCTCTTCTTTAGGGGTTACGTCGGTTGTATTAGCACCTTTGATACTCTCTAGGTTTATAGCTTCTTCAACTACATTGAGAGACATCTCTCCCAAACCAACTGTATCAAACAGACGCTGCACACCGTTAAATAGAATTTCTCTGTTAGGTAGCGTTTCAGTAGCGCGGAAAATTTGGTACGCAGTGACAAGCTCGTTACCTGTACCCCCAAGTTTACCGCTAACCATAACACCAAATAATGTAGGGCTTGTAACATTGTGGGCTGTTAGTATTTTAGCATCGTTTAATCTAGATAGAACGTCAACCGTCTTGTCTAGGTTTGAAATATCTAGTGATTCAATCGTAGGCTTGTCCTCAGGCTTCTTAACCCACGCGAGCATAGCTTGTTCTCCGTCCGTTCCTGTGAACGAGTTCTTAAACGCTTCGTACTCTTTAGCCTTCTGCTCAGGTGACATATTACGTCCAACGAACGTAGCCATAACCTTAGGCGTAAAGCCGTTCTCCGCACTGTTCTTGATGTGCTTACCGAAAGCAAAGTCAGCAGAGATATAATGGAACGCAGAAATGTAGTTAGGCACGCCATAGAACTCATTACCTGAGAATGGATTAGTGACGTACAATACAGCTTCTGTTTGCTTCTTGTCCCACTTGTTGAAAGCAGGGTATAATCTAGCCTCGTTGTGTTGCATTGAGTCTGCACCTTGACCGAACATACGGCGCACGATATAGCTAGTAACATTTCCTTTAGCATCAGGCTCTGCCGCACGTACACCTTTAACGTCTAGAGAGCAAAGCTCTAGCATCTTAGTACGGTCTTTGTTCCAACGAACGTAAAGCGCATAAGCGCCTGACTTCTCGTATTGGAAAGAAGCGTGAGTAAGTACGTCGTACAAACCCTTGTTAGCACCCGCACAGTTCTGTACAAATACCTTAAGCTCAGCCTTAGCCTTCTTAGTTGGTAGGAAGCTATCGTCGTAAGATACATCTGTACCTACAACCATCTTAGCTTTCTTTGTTAGGATACCTGCGTGAACAGGAGACTGACGAAGCATCTTGTCTAGCATCACAGGGAAATCATCCTGCACGCCGAACTTGATGTACGAGCCTTTGTTTGTTTGCCCTAAACGATACTTACCGCTTAAGTCTCTAATAGCATTCTCCAACTCATTGGAAGCTATGCTAGTAGTGGTAGCCTGTACGTTTGTGTACGAGGCAAATGTCTCACTAATTCTGTCGAATAAACCCATTTAATTTCTTTTTAGAAGATTATAGAATCGCCATATACGTCAGTGGTATTCACTTCTGTTCTGTCATTGTCTTCTACAAGAGCTAAAAACTCTACAACTGTATCAGACCCGCCTGAACTAACGTCTCTAAGACCAATAATATACTCGCCCGATTCCACACTGTTAGCAGTTAAATCTACAATCACCGTAGCAAAGTCTTTGCAATTGCTAGGTAAATGTACACCAACTGAGAAGGTGTAGTTACGAGACGCATCAGAAGTTGACTGAACATCAACCTCATAGAATTGGCTGCTCATATCGTAAGTTCTGATTACGGAAATAATATTTACTTCCTGATTATTTAGTCTCTTCATCCGTCTTTGTGATGTTCCCTGAAGCTACGTCGATTTGAACGTCTCCATATTTTTCTGTTAGCACTCCTTTTACCTCGTCAAGCGCCTTCATCATTCCGCGCATAGCGTCGATAGCGTTTGACTTCTGTAATTCTAATTGACCGATAGCAGACTCTACTCGCTTAATCTCGTTGATTAAACCTGATAAGTTTGCTTGTTCTTTTTTGGTTAACTTCATAGTGGTTGTTTAAAGTAATGCCCTTTTAGTGATATACAAATTTTACCCCTTTGCCCTTCTGTTTATTAAGGGTATACGTATCAATAGCTCAAGCACTGCTACGCCCATTAACACTTGGTCTACGCCGTTAAGGTAATACCAAGAAAATAGAGATACTAATACCTCTCTACCTAGCAAGTGGTAAACCGCACTACTAGCCAAGCTCATAAACAGGTAAGTGAAGTACAGGTGAGGCAGGACGACTCCTCTGCCGCCCTGAACCTGTGAACCAAATATTTTCTTTAAGTGTCTCATTAGTACGCTGTTCTTGTTCCCGTGTCTCTATTGTTAAGCGGGAAGTTGCCGTTAGAATCAGCAGTGTCGCTATCGAAGGTAATCTCCGTAAGAAGCCCTGTGCTGTACGAATTAGCTGCGTTTGATACTACACCACTATTGTATAGAGATGTTATGTTAGACGCGCTTAGAGCGCTTGTAAATATCTTTATCTCATCTACATTAGCATTCATACCACCCGCAGTAGTTGTTGAGTTGTGGTTATTATTACCTATGGTAAAGTCGTTGACCGCCGAGCTACTCCTAGTTCCTGAGTTAGCAACCGCTGAGGTAGCCACCTCTGCAGCGTTCCAATACAGCTTAAGGCCGTTAACGGCGTTAGACTGAGAAGCATCGTATACAACTGTAAGCATACCCCAACCGTCAGAGTTTACATTACCTCTATTTGTATCACTCCAAGCCACTCCTGAGTTAGTACCTGTTCCTGTTACAGAGTTGTTATCGTGTAACGACCACTGTCTGTCGTAGTTAACACTACCCGTTCTGTGACGGGCTACAATCCTGTTAAGAGACTTGTGGTATTGCAAGAAGAATCTGTTAGCTGAGTTGCTAGACGTGTTAGACAAGTCCCACATAATCTCGTTAGCGGTAGTAGGCTTTTGCTTAACCCACATAGATACAGTTAAATCCTGAGAGCCACTTAGGTTGAAAGGAGAGACAGTAGCACTTCTTCTAAGAGCTGTTCTGCTGTTATTATAGTAGTGAGTGTTAGTGTAAGCACCTGCCGCGTTATGGTTGTAAGAATACCATTCGCTTATAGCGTGAGGTTCAGATTGGTCAGGTCTGTCAGCTACAGCGTTGTTTGTGTTTATAGCACCTAATACTCCCGTAGATGCATCTGTTAGACTTATTTCGTCGGTAGATGTTCTAGAGAGTTCAGTGTTTAGTTCGGAGAACTTGATTTGACCGCTAGATTGTAGGGCCATACTATTAAGGATTAAATATGTCAGAGAATGCTACGATATCACCTACAACGTGCAAAGCTCCGTCGCTCTGTAGTCTAGCTACCCAACTACCCGCAGCGTAGAAGTCCATATCTCCGTTGCCGTCGACATTGAATTGTATATAATTGCTTGAGTCCTTACCTATGTGAGTGACATCGCGCAAGTCAGACTCGACAGAGAACGTAGTCCCCGCCAAATCCAAACCTGTGCCCGCGGAATATGTAGTGTCCGTAGACGAAAGAGTAACCACACCCCCTGCGCTATACGCAACGCCTACATTGGTTCCCGCGACAATATCAACAGTACCACCGCTTGTTACGGTAGTACGCTGTGTTCCATTGGTTTTAAGGTTAAAAGAAGAATAGTTATCGTACAGACCTGAGTGGTCGCCCCAACCAAAAGCTGAATTCCAATTTGTGGAATTACCTGAGGTAGCAGTTACCGTGCCGTCTACTGTTAAATCTGTTAATACCTTATTAGCCATAATCTATTTTTTGTTTGTGGTTATTTATAGGAGGGCGGCGTTAACCGCCCCGCCATAAAGTTATTATTAAGCTCTCGTTCCGTGTGCAACGATTTTCCAATCGCCCGCAGGAAGTACAACGTCAATCTCTTGGTTACTAGTGTCTAACACTACGTCCGTAGCAACCTGTTGGTGAGAGTTACTAGAGATATCATAAACCTGAACTATAGCACCTTGACTAAGGTCTAAGTTGTGGTTTCCGATAGCAAGTGTCCCACCTGCATAGCTAGTCTCTTGGTGAGCGTAAGTATGTTGAGTAGTTACAACGTCGATGTCAGCAGTGCCGTCTTGGTAAACAACGCTTATTCCTGATTCAACATTTCCTGTAAACATAGCACCTACAACGTCTTCAATCTCTTCGTCAGTACGCTGAGTGTTGTTGTCAACTACAGGACCTGTAGCTATAGCAGTAACACGACCTTGAGCATCAACTGTGATTGTATCAATCTTAGTTCCGTCAGCGGTATCACCGTGAGTTCCCGCACCGATACCCGCAGTAGGTAGAGCAGTTAAGTAACCTTCAGTACCGTGGTCTCCCCAACCGAAAGCAGTATCCCAATTAGATACCTGAGTAGTTGTGATACTACCCGCAGCAGAAGCCGAGAAGATAGGGTCAGACTCAGTGAAAGACTGTAAGTAGCGTCCGTCTAAAGAAATAGAAGTCCCTGCGTTACCTACACCTGTTAAGGTAAGAGTACCACTAGCAAAAGAAGCTCCGCTAATGTAATCAATATCATTATCGTTAGCTGAGTTAAATGTAACTACCTGTCCTGAAGTCGTGATAGTCATACCACCTGAGGCAGCAAACTCTACAGTGTCTCCCTGAGATGCAGCGGATACGTCAGTCTGTCCGCTTACCTCGATTGTAGCGAAGTCATTGCTCTCTGTGAAAGAAGTTAAGTAACGTCCGTCTAAATCAACTACAGCTCCTGCATTACCTACACCTGAAAGAGTAAGTTCACCGTTGCTAGAGTTAAAAGAAGCAGAGTTAACGTAGTCGATATCATTAGCCGTAGAATACTCACTAGGTACAGGAATAACGTTGGTGTTCGTTCCGTCTGTAAAGTACCAACGGTCAGTAGACTCGCCCCAAAATACAGAAGCGTTAGCAGCCGTTCCACGCTCTACCTCGATACCTGCGTTCTCACTAGGAGTGCCTGTTTCGTTAGAGTTAAGGACAACCATATTATCCTCGATAAGAACCTCTTCAGATAACTTAGAAGTAACTGCACCGCTAACTGTAAGGTCGCCATTGATAGCAACGTTGTTAGAGAATGTCTTGTCACCCGCGATAGTCTGTGCGCCACTAGTGCGTACAACTGTGCTATCTACAGAAAATTCAGTGCTTGATAAGTCAAGACCGTCACCCGCAGTGTAAGTAGTATCCGTAAATACTGCACCTGTAGGTACGTCTGTTAATACTTGAGAGTCGTCAACCTTATTACCTAAAGAAGTAGCAAGACCCGTAACGCTAGACTGAGGTATAGCACCTACAGAGATAACGCCTGAAGACTCAGTGATAGTAGTTCCATCAGCAGCCATACCTACATACTTCCACGATGTAGAAGACGTTTCGTAGACTTTGATGACACCACTGTGGTTTACAACCTGACCATTAAATGGAGATGTAGGCAGAGTTCCCGTAGTTTGAATACCGAAGTTCTGAATCTCATTCCCGTTAAGGTCAATGTCAATCAAAAATTTAGAAGCCATTTGTTTTATTATTTATTATTAATTAAGATAAGCCTTACCCTTGAAAGCCTGTTTGAATGTCAAGGTCAGCGACCTATCGTCTGTATAAGTAATATCTCCTATCACCCTGTTACCAACCGAGTCGATTACAGTAACTGAAGGAAATGCCCCTATGTTGTGCGTTATAGACCAAGTAGCCGTACTGACTGTTTGGGTAAACGTGTATGTTCTGCTAGCCCACTTAAGGCCCGTTGACGTAACTGAAAGAACCTGACCCTGAACACCTACGTCTCCCGCGTTGTCCTCTAAGTCTCCCGTGAGTCCTATAGCTGTAGGGGACACGGTCATAGGCAGTGTGTTGCCCGCTCCGTCCTGTAAGGTTTTCTCTATGTTAACCTCTTGGCTGTCTGAGGTCTTTATTAGACCCTTGTACGTATCCTTCGGTTGCTGTCCTTGTAATGTCGCCATAATTAATTATATACCTCGTTATTCCAATTAGTGTCTATGTTCTCCCAATTAACAGCCCATATATCCCAAGTAACGGGTGGTTGTATGTCTATTAGTGTACAGCTATAGTAATCTCTAAACTCTATGTAGTCAAGGATTCCGCTGTAGTTATTTACTACATTCGCAGAGTATCCTAGAGGGCTACTTGGTACGTAGTCTAAGATAGACCCGTAGTTGTTAGTTAATCTGTTGCTATATCCTGTTTGTTTTCCTAGCGTATACATTAGTCGAACAATGGTGTTGTAAGCGCTGTATCGTCATCCATAACTAAAGATGAAATCCAACTCGTGCTTGACAGTTTAATATCTACAAAAGATTTATCCTGAATACCTGTTCCACTCGTAGCTGAGTAATCCATTGTTAGTCCGTCCATCCATCCACTGACGGTTATGCTACCATTGTTGTGTAACATAAGACAGACTATGTCTTGTCTGCGACTCATATAATCTAATTGATTCACCTTGTTATCTAGACGTGGTAGTTGTATAGTGATGTCCGTATTAACGACACCTAATCCACCATTGGTTGTCTTAGACTCAGAGAATACTGTAGAGCCGTCTTTTTTGTTGTGTTCGAATCTAACTGAATCTACTAGGTCTAACGAGGTAATAGTAGTCTCATCGTTAGTATCAAAGACAAGCGTAAGGTTACATTGCTGACCTATTGCTACCGCCTTAATGCCACCAACGTCCATTGCCTGACAATTGATATCTATATCGCTGAACGCTACTGAACAGTTAAAAGCCATTTGTTAGTGATTGTGATTAGTTAGAAAAAAGGGCGGGGTTTCCCCCACCCCCTAAAGTTATTCTATGCAAGATATTATCCTGCGATTGAAGTCCAATTAGCAGCAGACAAAGCAAAAGCCAAAGAGCTTTCCTCACCTGTTAAAGTCAATTGGTAACGGTTCTTGTCAGTACGTGAAGCACCTGAAGTTCCGTCAACTGTTCCTGCGTACAATCCGTACTCGAAACCTACTAAGTGGTGAGTACCTGCCGCAGTCTGAACGAAAGCAACTAACTCAGCACCACCTACAGCCATCTGCTCAAGAGCATCACGCTTCGCTACGTTCATTACAGGGAACTCGATAGCGATAGTTGGAATAGAAGAAACAGAACCATCTCCGTTTACAGTTTTAACATCATTGAATACAGAGAAACCATCTTTGTTATTGAAGTTCAATTCAACAACATCACCGTCAGCTAACAAGTCGTCAGTAGTAGGTGTGATAGTAACCTCTCCGTAGTTTACGCTAGTCTTGTCAGTATCAACTGAAACAAGAGCGTCTAGGTCATTTTTCTCTCCGATTAAAACCTGAGTCAATCCACCAACGGGAAGGTCAGTACAAGAGAAAGAAATACCTGAAAGATTTACATTACAAGCCATTTTTTTATGTCTTTAGGTTAGTTTAGGAGAGAGCCTTAAGCTCTCCCCCTCACTGTTAATTTAATTGATTAAGCGCGGTCTTTACCGTAAACGATTTCCTCAGACTTCAAGTAAGAGAAACCTAACTTGAACTGACCCCATACTTTATCAGAAGACAATTCAGCTTCGTACTTCATATCGATAGCTTTAACGTCGTTGTAGTCGTCAGTAAGCATTACGATGTTGTCAGGAGCAGAAACGAGAACCTCGTTAGCAGCCATTGACGGGAAGTGGATAATCTCCATACCTAAGTATTGTGGGATAGCTCCTTCGATGATACCTTGTGGCGTAGTCGTGAACTTGTCAGCGATAGCCAATTGGTAAGCTTGGTAAGCAGCAGTACCCATAAAGAATGCAGGACGGTAAGCACGGTCAGCATCTCCGAAGATAGCAGACAACATTACAGCGCTCATTGCCTCGTAAGAAGCCTCAAGAACACCTAATACGTTAGCTTTACCGATAGTCGCAACGTTAGTATCCAAAGCGATAACGTTTCCGTCAGCGTCTAATTCAGTAACTAATTTAGTAGCAGCAAGCTCAAGAGCTTTTTGTGCAGACAATTTAGCGAAGTAATCGAAAACCCAATCCTTGAACTCAGCGTCCATAGTCTCAGCATTGTGCTGACCTTTCTTAAGCATCAAACCACGGTAAGAAGACTCAAGAGCATCTTTACAGTTAAGGAATGACCACTTGTAAGTGTCAACGCTCATTTCTTTCTCACCGATAGTCGCAGTTGACTGAGGGTCCCAAGCACAGATATCTGTACCGAAAGTTAAAGCAGCATCAAAAATAGGAACATTTACTTTGTTCTTTACACCGTCAACCAAACGGAAGCGGTTTAATACACCTGCACTCTTTACCATAGTATCGATAAAAGTATCAGGACGTCTGTCGCCGTAAGGCAAGTTTGAAATAGATAAACTCATTTTGTTTTTTGTTTAGAGTATTATTATTGTTAATTGATTATTTGAAACGTGAAAAGAAATCGTTAACTAAGTTAACTTTCTCAGGAGTGATTCCGTTGAACTCAAGAACGGTGTTTGGCTCTTCTACAACTTCTTCTTCATTTTGAAGTGCTGCAAATTCTTCCTCAACCTTTTCTTCGTTAACTTCTTCTTCCGCAGAAAACTCTTCCTCTACTGTTTCTTCTACAACTGTCTCGTCAACGACTGACAGCTCTTCTTCTACAACCTCAGCAACTTCTTCTTGAACTTCTTCAGCAACAACCTCAGGAGCAGCTTCTTCAGCTACCTCTTCAATTGCTTCCTCTACGTTCAACTCGATAGAAACTTCTTCTGTAGTCTCGACAACCTCCTCTACAGGAGCGTTGAAGTTCTCTAGTTGTGCAACAAACTCAGCGTTCTGAGCCTCTAAAGCCTCAATACGTGTAATCATTTTGCCCAACTCCATACCAAATGAAAATTCGTTCATTTCTTCTTCGTGTTTAGTTAGTTCTATATTCGCTTCAATCTCGATAGAGAATCCATTGACCTCTCCGTCCTTGATAGCGTTGAATAATTCGTCAGACTCAATCTTAGTCTTTACGAATACTGTACCGTTTGGAAGGTCGTAACCATAGTCCTTAGACTTATCGTTATCAGATTCTTTCATCCAAACTTCTAGCATAGTCACATCGTGCGTGTCGTACGAATGGTGTATGCCGAATGAGTTCCAAAGTCCGTCTTTACTATACTTATACATTATCTCTTGGATAATTTCTTCAGTAAATTGAACGTTGTAGTAACCCTTCTCAGGAGAATGTCTGAGGATAGGTTTGTTAGGAATCATAATAGGACCTACGACTTCTTTCTTCTCTTCGTTAGCAAATTCTAACACAGGAGCTTCTTGCTCGCTGAAGTAAAGGAAGTTCTCTTCAATCGCGGGTTTGTCTACTAGTGATATTTTATACATACCCTCTACGAAGTCGTCTAGGGTGATGTTGAATAATGGTAAGTTATTATTGCTGTCCATTAATGTTTGTCTCTTTTAGTGATATACAATATTAATCTATTAACCCTTCGATAGTTAAATAAGCAAAGTCTCCGTACACTTTACCTCTTGCGCTCTTCACGTATATCGTGTTATTAGTCACGTTTGCCGCAGTCAGAGTCTGCATAAAGAAGTCTAAGCTAGACAGGCTAGATGTAGGTACAACCATATCAAACTCTACTGTAGGCAGGTTAGCTGTTTTAAGCCCTTCTCCTGCGCTATAAAGGTCGTAGTAGTCTGTAGTGTTACCGTCTTCGTCTTCTGCTCTTAAATCGAATCCTGAGGGGCTTACGTGAGTCATCTCTCCGTTGAATATGAAATGCGCGTCGTTGCCGCTAAGTTCATCAAAACCTATACTACCTTTCGAGTAGGTTCTCTCTGTAGCAGTCTTCATAGCTCCTGAGAAATCCTCGTCAGGGTTGAACACTATGAATGGGTGTAGTAACCAAGTCTTGTAGTTAGGAGCTTTCACGTAGCCGAATCTAAACCCTACCTCGTCGTTCTGAGAGAATATGTTTTTAGCTAGTCCTAGTTGTTCTTCGCTAAACGCTCCCGAAGTAAGGTTCTGCGGACGCTCGTTAGCTTCCTCGCTACAAAGCGACTTGTAGAATATAGCAGACTCTAGTTTAATCTCTAAGTCCTCGATACCCTCGCTATTTATCTCTTGAGTTGTAGAGCCTGTGGTAACACCGTCTCTATCCTCGTCGTCAAAGTATCTGTCATAGTTCTCGTTGGATAGTGTGAG
>Ga0209532_1003183_pt1 | contig 11029 bp, 7 predicted proteins | sample COG_02_FD_184746 | JGI IMG/M metagenome (GOLD analysis project Ga0209532, IMG submission 184746) | Pelagic Microbial community sample from North Sea - COGITO 998_met_02 (SPAdes) (version 2) | ecosystem: Environmental > Aquatic > Marine > Neritic zone/Coastal water | place: Helgoland, sampling... | reverse complement strand
AATACATTAATGGGTTTTATAATCCTCGACGCAGGCATTCTACGCTAGGCGGTAAAAGCCCCCTCGCATTTGAAAGAAGGGCTGCGTAAATGAGTTAGGTGTTCGCAACTAAACGCGGACAAGTCCAGAAATTGCTAGTCAGCAAGGCTCAGAAAACATTGTCGACTTAGACGTGTTTAATTGGTGCCACTTTGCGAAGGGTCATAGATGTCACTTACCAACCTGACATGGGGTCAGTTTTCTCTAGGTTTGCCGATATTCCTGCCAACTATCTGCCATTGAGAGCATAAAAACGCACTAGACAGGTAAGTATCTAATATAATTATATATTTAGGAAAAGTGGTAGCGGGAGGGGGACTCGAACCCCCGACCTCAAGATTATGAGTCCTGCGCTCTAAACCAGCTGAGCTACCCCGCTACAGGGTGTGGGCTGAATATGTGAAAGGCACCCAAGCGTCAAGCGCGATTCTGACGAAAATTGGATTTGTTGAATATTCATCGAATACACTCCCATAAAGCGACGTTCTATCCACTGAGAACAACCTAAAATTTTACGTGATTTCCTGCAAAGCATCTGTTAGTTCTGGATTTCAAAATGGATAAAGTATTACCGTGTCTAACCAAGTAAAAAAAAATATTTCCCCATTTTTTTGGCTACACATAAAAAAATCAGCGGGTGGCAGCATACGGCGTCTTTTGACCCCAGAATATATCGATGTGGACCGTGATCAAAAACCGATGAATTTCATCCAAGCACACCCATCCCAATATAACGCCATTTTGAACAACTTTCGGATTCCCTTGGGCGAATATCGGTTTCGCCGGGCACTATTCGCAAAAAGATATCTCTATCCAAACAACTGGGATGATTTGTTAAGTTTTGCATTCGTACGCGAACCGATGGCGCGGTGTATCAGTGCATTTTTTTACCTGCGTAACCAAGTTGGTTGGGAACGTTCATTTCTGCAAGAAGCCAATGCAACGGATCGACCTATCGAACAACAATTCACCCTTTTTTTAAACGTGATCGAAAGTGCGCAAAATTCAACCAGCATCTATATGCCAATAAACCTACACTTCACGACCCACACCGCCGCTATGTGGGACGACGTAACCGACGAAAATGGCACGCAATTAATTCGCCATATCTTCAGGTTGGACGATTTACACAAAGGACTATCTTTTGCCTTGAATGCCTGTGGAATCGACCGCGATCTTGCCCAACTTGAACACGTAAACCAACGTGCTCACGATTTGGATTACACACCGACTGCGGCACAGGTCGCAAAAATTCACAGCCTCTATGCGCGTGACTTTGATTTATATGAAATGGCAGATGGAAATGCGTGAATATCCAAAATTCGAATTGACGGGCACCGCGCCGTCACGTCCAATCAGTTTTGTCACGGTTCGCTTCAGTGAAGAACTGGAACACAATCTCTTAACTTCGCCGGCGGTTTCAGATCCTTTGAATGAATTGATCGTCGTCGATAACCGCCAGAACTTGTTTTTTGACACCCTTAGTCAGGCGCTTATCAACGGCATAAATCAAGCAAAACATGACTTGATCGCCATCGTACACGAAGACGTCGTTTTGTTGGATGGATGGCAACAACAGCTTGAAAAAAGCCTCGCTGCGCTCGAAGAACATGATCCAAACTGGGCTCTTGCTGGGCCAATTGGCTGGTTACCAAAGAGAAAAGCCAAAGGTCACGTCAGCGATCCACACGGATATACAAATACTTTTTAACGGTGCACTGTTTTGCCCCGTCATACGATTAGACGAGCAATTGCTTATTTTTAATCGCGCACATATGCCAGAAATCGATCCCAATCTACCCAGTATTCATTTCATCGGTTCCGACCTAATTCGGCGATTGGAGCAACGTAGCCAACAAGCCTATGCCATTGATGCGGCTTCAATTCATAAATATGCAGACGATCAAGGCACGCTTATTCAAAACGCAAAAGAAAGCCCAAAAATCGTTGATAGATTAAGTCTAACATATCAGGCTGACTATTCCTTAAGCCAAGATTATTTCCAAAAAAAATGGCCCTTAGAACCAACAGTACCTCCGGCGATTTCACCGACAGGATCACAAAACACTTTATTGGATAGCCCTATCATTTTGCTCGGACGCGGTGGTGGCGGCACCCGACTTCTATCAAATCTAGTTCAGGATTGTGGCTTATTCGTCGGCAACAATGTGAATCAAGCAGGGGATTGTATGGAACTTGTCCATACGATGTATCGTAGCGTGATTGCAAAGAATTTGAACGCCATAAATACGTCGATCGAAACAACCGCTTCAGAAATCCGCGCTCAAGCTTACGATATATTGGCCCAGGCGAACTGGCCAAACCATTGGGGTTTTAAGCTCCCCGAATCCCTCTTGCTACTGCCAGAACTCCACGCCGCATTTCCAAATGCGCGTTATGTTTATTTTCACCGCGACCCACTCTCTACAATTTTGCGACGTAGCCATATGACAGCACGTTTGGACAATCACATCGGACGCGTTGCTGTACGTGCCGCCTATGATTATTTCGACATCGATCGCCATGATGCCCTGTCCGCTGATGACCCAACACGCATGGCCGTAACCACTGCGCACCAGCTGGCGTTGGTTGCCAAACACAAATCTATCATCCCAACAGATCGCTGGCTTGACCTCAGTTTCGAAGAAACCATTGCCAATCCCCAATCACAACTGAACTTGTTTTCCGAATTCACAGGCCTGCCAATTTTGCACCAAAATACCCGTGATACAGTGGATAAAAACAGATCCACTAAGGGGCCCGAAAGTTTCACGCTCGAAACACGCGCGAAAATTGAAACGCTATTCAGAAATCTTTCTCCAAACCATATCGGATAATCGCAATGCATGGCTTTGGGTGTTATCACCATAGCCATTTTGCGTTTGTATATTGCCACCAGAAACAACGATATCACCGTCAACCAAGCGCGCTTGGTGGCGGCTGATCCAGCCTGGACATTCCCCTGTCGTCGCAACCTTCTCAATCGAAAAGTCGGACAAATTCAGCCGGAACACCTGCGTTTCACCAACGTTACGCCGCCCCTGATATCCAAGACTTCCAATCAACAAAATATGGTCACTAAATAGTGTCGCGGTATGGAAATCCGTTGGCGGAAAAACATCTTCGGGATACGCATAAACTTCCACGCCGCCCTTACCGTCAAGCACGACAACATCGTTAAAGATACGAAAATCAGGATCATAATGATCCTCATGCTCGCCCCCTATTTGAACCCATCGCCCATCTTTCAGTTGTGTCGTTGTTTGACCAAAACGATTAAAACACCATGTTGCCTTTCCTTTAGAATAAGGGTCATTTGCGGTATACGGGTTTCCAACTTCAAATGCGCTTTTACCTGTTCTGATCATTTCCTTCCAAAAGGGATTATCAACCTTCAATGGGTTGAACGCTCCATCAATGCTTGCGGATTCGGTCTTCAATGCACTGTTTGAAACGGATTGTTTCGGAATCAACACCGCGCCCGTTACATAACGAATGCTCTCTCGTTCAAACTCATCCAGATATTCCACTTTCCATCCGGCCTTTAACAACGCACGCGCAAAACTCACGATTTTAGGAAAGCCACTCTCGTCCACGATTTTTTCAGCGTCTTGATGATAATCATCCAAACTATCCAAACCGCGCAAATCCAGCCCATGATCCAACAACAACTCTAACATCTTCACATCATACGTCGCAGTCAGACAACTTAAACTATCGGGCCCATAACTCGGCGATACATTGGGCGGAACGCCTGCATCCAGAAATCCTTTCACAGCTGCTACATCACCTTTGCTAATCGCATCACACATCGCGCTGATTGCGCCATCAGAAACCCCACCAAGCCGCGCCATTTCCTTTTGCAAAACGGCCAATTTCTCTGTGCTTCCATGCGCGGCGCATAACTCATATGCCGATAACTTATTTTCATCAGGACGGTCCAACACATCACTGGGCAACGCCGCACGAACATCACGCACCTCGCCGAAAACAATCGCATAATGCAAATCCGTCCAACCAATGCCATCAATATCAGCATCATGGTCAATCAGCAGCTTCACAACATCCATCCGATCCACTTCATAAGCATAGGCAAGCGGCGTATCCATCAACAACGTACGTTGATTGGCGGGGTGCCCGTCGTTTAACAGTGCTTTTACTTTGTCAAACATCGCGGACTTCGCAGATTTCTCAATTGCTTTAATCAATACGCTTCGTGATTTAACATCCCGCTTCAAATGCGCCTTCATTTCGGCGTCCATCGCCTTGCTGGACATGCCGCCTTGCATCAATACGTCCACTTCATGTTGAAAATCACACAACACATCAAACGCTGTCTCTTGAGATTGAAACGTCAACCGATGCCGCCACTTTCCCAGCAAATCCGCACTCATTTGACGCGTGCTTTGATGCATCTCGCGAATATCGGGCATTCGCTCCGTCAGGCTTTCCACGATCGCATTCAAAAACGCAGCCATCGCTTCCTTCGCTGCCTCTTTAGGTAAATCCTTTAATTGCTTTTCAAATCCCCCCCAAACGCCATCCAATTGACTTAAATCGCGTTCACTAACGGTATCTGTCAGCTCAGGATGCTTTTTCAACACGCCTTCCAATAACTTCTTAAACAAAATGTATTCCTCTAAAATTCTATTCCCTTTAGCCATAAGGTTAGAGTATGGGATAGTTATGAGCAATCCACCGTCCCTCCGCCCCGACCTCGCCCCACCTGTCCGCATCAGCGAACCATCACGCGATGGCCAGCCAAAAATCGGCATGGTGTCCCTTGGTTGTCCCAAAGCATTGGTCGACTCAGAACGCATCTTAACCCGCCTACGCGCCGAAGGTTACGCAATCTCGCCCGATTACACAGGCGCCGAAGCGGTGATCGTCAACACCTGTGGTTTTCTCGACAGCGCCAAGGCTGAATCCCTAGACGCAATCGGCGAAGCATTGGCCGAAAACGGCAAAGTCATCGTCACCGGTTGCTTGGGCGCAGAAGAGGATTACATTCGCGGCACCCACCCCTCCGTTCTGGCCGTCACAGGCCCCCACCAATACGAACAGGTTCTGGACGCAGTTCACAAAGCAGTCCCACCAAACCCCGATCCATTCATCGACCTTCTACCAGCCAGCGGAGTTTCCCTCACCCCACGCCACTACAGCTACCTAAAAATATCCGAAGGCTGTAACCACAAATGCAAATTCTGCATCATCCCAGACATGCGCGGCCGCCTACAATCACGCCCCGCACACGCCATCATTCGCGAAGCGGAACGCTTGGTCGATGCAGGCGTCAAGGAACTGTTGGTGATTTCCCAAGATACATCGGCCTATGGCGTCGATATCAAACACAAATCCGAACGCGATCACCGCGCCCATATCACGGACCTAACGCGCGATCTCGGATCACTTGGTGCATGGGTGCGCCTGCACTACGTCTATCCATATCCCCACGTGCGCGACCTGATCCCATTGATGGCGGATCAATCCAACAACATCCTGCCGTATCTGGATATCCCATTCCAACACAGCCACCCAGACGTCCTAAAACGCATGGCCCGCCCTGCCAAATCATCCAACACATTGGCCGAGATCGAAGCATGGCGCACAGCCTGTCCAGACATCACCCTACGCTCGACCTTCATCGTGGGCTACCCGGGCGAAACAGAGGCCGAATTCCAACACCTACTGGATTGGCTGGACGTTGCGCAGTTGGATCGCGTCGGTTGCTTCCAATATGAAAACGTCGACGGCGCGCGCTCTAACGCCCTGTCCGATCACGTTGACGCGGATGTAAAACAAGACCGCTGGAACCGCTTCATGGAAAAATCCCAAGCGATATCAGAGGCGAAGTTGGCGGCCAAAATCGGCACCCGCATGGATGTGATCGTGGATGATATTGACGCCGATGGCATTGCAACCTGTCGGACCAAGGCGGATGCGCCAGAGATTGATGGGAACTTGTTTATTGACGAGGGCACGGATGCGATCAGCGTTGGTGAAATAATTACCGTTGAGGTTGATGAAGCGAGTGAGTATGACTTGTGGGGTAAGTTGGGCGAGTGATTCAATTATTAAAACCATGTCTTCATTCTGACACCTAATTACAAATTCTAGAGAGAATATACATTTGCAGCTAAAAACTCAACGTGGGCACAAGCAACCCCTTCAGTGATGGCCACAGAGTTAGGGTGTCCACATGCATTTCTTAGGTTGAGTCTTTCTATTAACTGATTTTTCAGTGTCTTTCCAATGACGCCAGCATCGTGGAAAATCTCTAACTGAATACTTTCATTAACTTTTTCAAAGTCACTTTGCTTTTGTATTCCATTAACTTTTTTCTTTGGAGTACTCAGTCTAATGTAAGCGGTGCGGCGACCCCACATACCATTTAGATTTCTGATATGCGATTCAACCCGTTCATAGATTTGAAGGGAGTTTCTCAATGGTAGCTAGTAACGAGTTTTTAGCACGGATACCTCGTCGCAAGGATGGGAAACGGAATTGGCCGAATGAGTTGAAGTTACTCTGTTGAAAACTCTGTCCGCAACACAGCAGCCAACACAGTGTTTGCACCACACAAACCCCAAACGCTGTGTTCAACACAGCGATTCAGCCCTAAAAATAGTCAGCAACACGGCAAAAAGTGTGTTTAAGGTGTGTTTTTGATTTTAGCGGTTTTTTGAAATTTAGCACTAGATTAAGTCATTGTTATTGTTGACTTAAATGGTGCCCGAGGGCGGAATCGAACCACCGACACGAGGATTTTCAATGGAGGTGGTGTAAATAATACATTTACAATCAATGACTTACACGGTTATATTTTTGGTGTGCGCAGTAGTGTGTTTTTGCGGTATTTTTAGGCTAGGGGCGGAATTACTGTGTTGACTACTAATTTTGATTAAAATTACCCACAGGATTTAACAGCCTCAAAACACTCCGGCCTTCAATGAAGACTTCTGAAGCTGATGACAGCCTGACCGTGGCTACCGCCTGCATGCTAAGATTTGAAATCATGATCGTGGTCTCGTGCAAACGCTCCTCCGCGCGTTCAGCTCTTTGCGTTGCTGAACGAAGCTGCGCCGAGAGTTGCTGGATCTGAGCTTTTAAACTGTCGCGCTGAAACCGTGTAATTTCTAGGGCAATGGCAGTCTCTACCCGCTCTTTGTCTATCATCAGGTTTTTTTCCGTCATGGGCTCAGTCTCGATTCCAACATTTTCATTAATGTGGACCAATGATGCAGGTTTGGCCAGCGCCCTCACATTGAAAATACTATAACAGTATATTCTGCGCCTAAACCTATCCAATGAACGGCATTGGATAGGTCTCGGCGACGACGTCCGCTTCTTTCTAGAGACGCTGTAGGTAATTTCTGGCCTAAACTTGCCCGTATAAATAAACTTAACCAGAGCATCCTGTTCTTTTTGCCCTAAATCATTGAACTTAAGTCGAACTTTCCATTTACCATTTTCCGTCGCAGCTTCACTTACAAGCAAAGCTTTAAAAATTACACCATCTAATCTTATACATGAAACCCCGTTTCTGATGGCGGATTTCGTTTCCATACTGAGACCACCTTTTGACACATCCAATACATCCCCATTTAAAATCTTCTTGTTATCAAGTGAATATATACTGGCAATGGTTTTAAATTTTGGCACAAACCTATCAGTTGCTCTTTGCACTGGCCGATCATTAAACATGATAAACGCGTTAACAATAAGGACAATATTCCAACCCTGCCAAAGTAGAGTTACATCAGTCGAAATCTCACTTATACCAAAGACAAATCTATATCCGCCAACACACATGCTAACTAACGATATGAACAAAGTTGGCATGATACGGGAGCGTCTTGTGTTTACTTGAGGAATTAAACTTGCAACCTTAGGCGTAACCTCAAATCTGGCGCCCTTCCTGAACAGTAGCCCTTTTATAATCTCTCCAGAAAGGATAATTGCGAGTCCAGTTGCCCTAGCCTGACTCAAGAAGAAATTTTTGGGTGAAATGGTATCATTTTTTAGCTCATATTGAGATATTATCAACAAAAAAGGAGCAGTAAAAGCTAAGTATTCCATCAAAGAAGTTACTTTAAGCGGCCATATATCGAGCAAGAATACAGATATAGGCGCTGTGAGTGTTAAATAACGTGCAGGAAGACTAATGGCACGCCACTCAAAAAGTAAAACTTTTTTCCAAATAGGTACTTTATCGTGTCTCTTTAAAGACAAATAAAATGCTTTTAAATTTCCCAGAGCCCACCTTTTACGCTGGATGATGAAACCATCAACAGATTGCGCATTAAGCCCAATTGCGACCGGTTCATCAATGTAACGAGTTATTTGACCAAAAGACATTAGGCGTAATGATAAGTCATAATCTTCAGTAACCGTATCTTCTGGAAATTTTCCACCAATCAAATCGAGAGATTTCCTCCTTACAACTGAACAACTGCCACATGAAGTAGCTAAATCAATTTTGTCTCTGCTTGGAAGTACTACATGATACCACAACCATTGCTCATCCTTGAAACCATTAAATACTTTTGAATTGTTTTGCGTAACGTCTGCATTATAAAAAGTCTGCGGAAACTGAACACAGCCAACTCTTGCATCTCCCATCGCGATCATCGCTCTTTTTATAAAACTATGATATGCACAGAAATCAGCGTCTAGGATTGCAATAAAATCACCTGCTAAATGCGGAAGCGCAGCATTCATATTTCCAGCTTTGGCCCCTGTATTTGTTTCACGACAAAAATATTTTACGTTTAACTCCAAGGCAAGTTCTCTAACTTCACTTCGACCGCCATCATCTAAGATGTTTATTGTGAGGTTGTCCCATTCAATTTCTAAGGCACATAGCAATGTAGAGCGCAAAATATCTACCGACTCATTGTATGTTGGTATTACCAAATCAACTGCTTCGATCTTATTTATGCTATTTAATAATGGACTATGAATTTTATTCTTTTTACTCTTTATGATCTCAAACGCGTAATGCTGAAATATGTCAGAGATACTTAAAAATTCCACCCCAACGTAAACCCACATCCAGATATTAGTCTTATAATCATCACTCAAAAACGGCACAATAGTGTAGTTAATTCTCCAAAAAAAATACACAAATATACCAACGCATCCAAAAATGACACAAAGCCTGTTTAATTCTTTACGTGGCGAGGCTATAATGAAAAATATGATATTTAGATAATATATAAATAGCATTTTTTTTGTCACCCTAAAATTATGCGTGTCCGTCGTTAGCGTTTTTGGAATATTTAAATCGTAAAGCTTCGCAATCGTATACCCACTAAAGCTCCCAGCGAAACACCATAGTCATGACTACTCTAGACCTCTTCGCTGTTATCTTGCAATCAATAAAAATTTGGGATCTCGTTCAAGAATGGTCAATATTTATCATCTAAAAATACACCCAAAAATGGCTAATGACAAATTCAGAAGCTTTTTGAGCCCCCCCCTCCTGCGCGGCAATGATCCCAAACTCGACAGTAGCTGCGCAATGCCCATCAGGCCACTATTGTGCCCCCTTACCCTGTTCCTTCAGTAGCACCTCAAATTCGTCTGCTGGTAACGCTTTCGAATACAACCAACCCTGCGCATACTCGCAACCAAAACCTACGAGGAGATCGCGCTGCGATTCCGTTTCCACGCCTTCTGCAATCACTTTCAGGCCCAGCTTATGCGCCATGACGATAATAGCCTCGCACAAGGCCTGATCATTAGCGTCATTTTCCATGTTTTGCACAAAAGACTGATCGATCTTGAGGTAATCGATGTCGAATTTCTTCAGGTAGGACAACGATGAATAGCCCGTGCCAAAATCATCAAGTGCCACTTGAATACCTGCATCACGCATTGCGAGCAATTTCTCTTTGGCGGATGCCTTCTCATCAAGCAACACACCTTCGGTAATTTCAAAGACGACACTTTCTCTGGGAAGGTCCAGTCTGTCCAACTGATTTAGCCAGTTCTTCTTAAAACCCTTCAAACTTCCGCGACTATTTCCCTTATCCTCGCGGAACTGCACGGGTGATACATTTACACTGATTTGAAGCTCAGGCACGAACAACTCTCTCCAGTGCGCAAGATCACGTATAGCCTCGTAAAAGACCCAGTCGCCGACTTCATGAATGAGCCCGGTCTCTTCCGCCATGGGTATGAACTCCGCGGGGCTGACCAGGCCACGTTCAGGGTGCTGCCAGCGTAACAGTGCCTCGGCCTTGTAAATCTTGCCGGTCGCCAGTTCCACGATGGGCTGGTAATGAAGCGCAAACTGCTTACCAGGCAGAGCATCGCGCAAATCACTGATCAGACTCTGGCGAGCATGGGCAGCCTCCTGCAATGCCGCGGTGAAGTAACTGAAGCGGTTACGTCCTGCGTCTTTGGCCACGTACATCGCCTGATCAGCGTTCACAATCAGGCCATCAGCATTCTGTGCATCGTTGGGATAGAGGGCAACGCCTAGACTGCCAGTTACAACGGCTGTTCCTTCCGATAGCTGAAAGGGATATGTAAGGCTCTTAATAATACTCTGGGCAATGTGATTGGCTTTGGTAACATCTTTCATCTCGGACAAGATAATCGTAAATTCATCCCCCCCCAGACGGGCAACGGTATCCGTTTTGCGCACACACGCCGTAATTCGCCGCGCGGCCTCAACCAGCAACAGATCACCCTGAGTGTGCCCTAAGGTGTCATTCACCTCTTTAAAGCGATCAAGGTCCATCAACATAACCACTATCGGTAAACCGGAGCGATCCGACCTCCTCATTTCATCTTCCAGCTTGTCGTAAAACATGCGGCGGTTGGGCAGACCGGTCAGATCGTCATAAAAGGCAAGTTTATTGATTTTATCGCCTGCAGCTTTTTCTTCAGAAATATCGTGAATATTGCCCGTGAATATCCGTGTTCCGTCAATTAACATTTCACGGAGAGCTAGATTAGCAGGAAAGGTCGAACCATCTTT
>Ga0209532_1003165_pt1 | contig 11070 bp, 9 predicted proteins | sample COG_02_FD_184746 | JGI IMG/M metagenome (GOLD analysis project Ga0209532, IMG submission 184746) | Pelagic Microbial community sample from North Sea - COGITO 998_met_02 (SPAdes) (version 2) | ecosystem: Environmental > Aquatic > Marine > Neritic zone/Coastal water | place: Helgoland, sampling... | reverse complement strand
CAGCATTGTTTATCGCCTCTTGAACTACCTTTAGCATTCCAACATCCGGTGAAAGATATGCATCAATTTCCGCATTAAAACTATCAATATTTGTGGTTACCGTAATGGGTGTCTCGATATCGATTAGCGGAACAATAAATTTATTTCTTACGGTATTTACAAAAAATTCAGGCTTTTCACATCTGTATTTCTAAACTCTAAGATTAACTGTAAAGAACGAGATTTAATCTGACAATTTTGTATATTTGAACAAAAGGAGTCAGAGAGATGACGAACATCGAAAGTAAACTAATCAAGCCCAAGCTTGGCGTTTTGGAATTGGCAAAGCAGCTTGGCAGCGTCAGCGCGGCTTGCAAAACCATGGGCTATTCGCGTGACAGTTTTTACCGCTTCAAGAAGCTTTATGAGAACGGTGGCGAAGAAGCCTTGCGCGAGATCAGCCGTAAGAAGCCGATCATCCGCAACCGTGTACCGGAACATGTCGAACGCGCGGTGATTGAGCTTGCGATTGAAAATCCTGCCTTGGGCCAGCTGCGTGTCGCCCAAGAATTGTTGCAGCGGGGCATCGTGGTCTCCAGTGGTGGGGTGCGGTCGATTTGGTTGCGCAACGAGCTGGAAACCATGAAAAAACGCCTGAAAGCCTTGGAAACGCGGTCCGCGCAAGAAGGGTTTGTTCTGACCGAAGCGCAGATTGTGGCGCTGGAAAAAGCCAAGTCACAACGTGAAGCGGCTGGTGAGATTGAGACCTACCATCCCGGCTATCTTGGCAGCCAGGATACCTATTTTGTCGGCACAATGAAGGGGGTTGGACGGATTTACCAACAAACCTTCGTCGATACATATAGCCGCGTGGCAATGGCAAAACTGTACATTGAGAAAACGGCGATCACTGCCGCCGATATGTTGAATGACCAAGTCGTACCCTTCTTTGACGAACAAGAGGTGCCCCTGCTGCGCATCTTAACAGATCGGGGCACGGAATATTGCGGCACCGTTGAGCGTCACAGCTATCAACTGTATCTGGCCATGGAAGATATTGATCACAGCAAGACAAAAGCCAACCATCCCCAAACAAACGGGATCTGTGAACGCTTTCATCGCACCATGAAAAATGAGTTCTATGACATAGCGTTCCGCAAGAAAATCTACGGATCGCTGGAAGAGCTGCAAACAGACGTTGATCATTGGTTGGCAAAATACAACGAACAGCGACCCCATTCGGGAAAACATTGCTACGGAAAAACGCCCATGCAAACATTCCGTGAAGCTCGACATTTGGTAGGCGAAAAGACTATCCCTATCACAAACCAATCTGACAGCATGTACGAAATGACACACGCTGGATGATAACAATGTCAGATTAAATAATGTCTTTTACATATGATAATAATCTGCGGGATACATAGCGAAGGATGAGACTTATGCACAAAGGGCCGTTATTCGTTTAAAAGCTGCGCCTGTAGTTGGCTCCTTAAAATGAACGAATGTTGCCGTTTGCTTGACAGAATTCGGACGCATTAATCGAGCCACGGAAGCTCTCTTACTTTAGTTCTGACAGATCTTTGAAAAAAGCACTTAACATTGGTTCATACTTTCTCCAGTGTTGTGAACTGCCCTTATAAACTTTCTCCCGAACTTGCTGTTGGGAGGCCGTCTTCACAAACCTCTGATTCTTTTGTGGAGCCAAACATGGCTCTTGCCAATCAAGCCCTAAGTAATCGATCAGACTTCGTGTCTCTAATTCTTGGTCTTCTGTCAACTTGTCGTAGTCGAGATTATAAATGCGATAGCTGTAGCTTTGATACCAGAAGTGCATTAGGTCGACATATAGATTGTAGTATCTGACAGTATCTGCAAGATCGTAAGAGTATCCAAGACCTTTTGAGGTGAAATAGTGTTTGAAGTTCGACCAGCATGTAGCTTCAGCGCGCCTTCGTACGTGCACAATCTTTGCTTCGGGGAATGCAGCACAAATTAAGGCGATATATCGAAAGTTTTGTGGCATCTTATCGGTTATGAAGGGTAGACCGTTTGCCTTTTTAGAGAGCTCTGCTAAATAACACTCTCGGAACACATGCAGCGTTTCTGCATTACTTGGCGTTTGACCAACCGCTAAATCAAAGCCAAATTTTTCAGCATATTTTAATTCACCTGCGCCAGTGACTTTGCTGTGCATAGAAACGATCTGCTCAACCAAAGTTGTTCCAGACCGAGGCATGCCAATAATAAAGATAGGAGTATGGATGGTATCTTTTTGGGTTATGTTAAGCTCGATATTTTTAAACCGTGGCGCTGCAGACTTGATTTGAGAAAAAAGATGTACATCGTGCTCAAATTGATATGCTAGCAGATTCCGCCGGAGTGCGCCTCCCGCCACATAATTATGAAACGCGGCATTAAAGTCTTCTAGATCTTCGTTCATTTTGGCGAACGTAAAAAGCAGTTGGCATCGGTCTATCGAACTTAAATCATTGTTTTCAAGTAAAGTAGATACATTCTTAATCAGAAGTTTATTGGAGTTGCCTTCAGCAACATTACTAAGGTTTCTGAAAGCGTCAGCGTAACCAGGTTTGAGCTCCAGTGATTTGCGGAATGCGTCTATCGCCTTATCTCGTTCGCCCTGCTCTTTGAGAGCGAGGCCCATGTTATTGTAGGCGTCAGCGAAATCAGGCTGGATTTCTAGTGCACGTATGTAAGCCGCAATTGCATCATCAAGCTTGCCACTATCTGTATAAGCATTTCCCATATTGTTATAGGCTGCAGCATGATCAGGCTTGATCGTCAGAGCCTTTTTGTATGCACCTATCGCTTTATCGAGTTCGTCTCGTTCTTTGAAAATATTTCCTATATTGTTATAAGCGTCTGAGTGATCAGGCTGAATAATAAGAGCCTTACTGTAAGCCTTCATTGCAGGTTCGAGAACTCCTTTTTTTGTAAGAGCAAGGCCCAGATTATTATAGGCATCAGCGTAATCAGGCTGAATTTTGACTGCACTTTTCAAGGCCTCAATGGCCGCATCTACTTCGTCTTGATCTCTGAGAGTATTGCCCAGGTTATTAAAGGCTTCGGCAAAATCTGGCTTGATAGCTAAAGCTTTCTTGTAAGCCTCAATGGATAAATCAAGTTTTCCTAGGCCTTTCAGTACAGCTCCTTGGATGTTGAACAAGACTGCTGACTTAGGGAATTGCTGTACTAATGTTTCAGCCTTCTCCAACGCCGGTATAAATTGCCTTTGGCTGTAGAGGTCAAACAAAGCCTGGAGTTGATCTAGTGGTGGGTTTTGAACTATAATTACTTCACTAGCGGGTCGACCAACTATAGTCTTCAGACCATCTATGGCCCTCTTGTTCTTGGGGAAGTTACTGAGAATATCCTGATAAATACGTTTGGCTTCCCCAAAAGAGCCTTCTTTAGTTTTCTTCTTTGCCAACTTGATTGCCTGATCAAGGTTGAGTTTATCTAAGATATTCGGCTGTGCCTGACTTTCCTCTGTCGCTGATTTAGTGTCTTTAGGTGGCTCTGGTTGGGGCCCCTTAATCCTTTGCTCCAGCTTATCAAAGCCATTACCTTTAGCACCCTTGCTAGTGGCCTGATCCAGCACAGCCTTTGCATCGTCTAACTTGTCTAGCTTAATCAATGCATCAATATAACTGAGCCAGAATTGCGCTATCGTTGGATTAGCCTCCAGTGCTGTCTTGAAGAACGGCAGAGCTTGCGCAACCTTACCAACACCAACAGCCAGCACCCCCATATTATGGTTCGCATCAGGATGCTTAGGCTGTACTTTCAGAATAGCAGTATAAAGGCGATCCGCTTCCTGTACCTGTCCTGCTTTATGAGCCTCAACACCTTGCTGGAGAGCTTGATCAATTGTAAGTTCTGCCATTGTTAGTAACCTATGTCCTAAATGACCTTGGTAACCTTATTCTTAATGAGTTTTTATGTAAATCAAAAGTATTAGCTCGTGTGAAACACTCAAACCCAAGGAGAAACTACGTGAAACAAATGCTACTCGGTGCAGCCCTTGTCGGCACTGGCATCATCATTGGGGCAGTATCCTCAAACACCACCAACGGTACAGCCAATGCTCAGTTTGCCCCACCCAGCGGTCAATCTGGCGATGCTCTGTGGCACCTGCCAAGGTTCGGTGAACAAGGGTGGTTCCTACACGCCAACAACGGACGAGTACGTGCGTGTAACATGGACAAGGTGAGTGTTGTGGGCGAGCGACCAGCCCCACGTTGTTCAAAGTGGACTGTGGATTGAGCGTCATACAGTGGGTAAAGCCAGTTCTTCGCTAGTCGCACCAGTGTGTGAATGCGTTGGGCACCGTGTGAACGCTCGTTGAGCTGTATTTGACGCCATTGTGTGTACATCAACGAATTATTAAATTTGTTTGCTAATCGTTATTGGTCCTCCGTTTCCTAAACCTAGCGCTGGACCAGTTCAGATGGGGAGGCTCACCTTCTGGTCAGTATAAAAATTGATTGGGTACGCCTGCGCCGCGCTTGAATATAGTAGCAATTGTAGCGAGTGTAGCGGCAGAGGACTGACCTGTGACAGTTTTCTCGGCAGCTGTGGCTATTTGTGCAATGCATTGAAGACGCTTTTCTTTAGCCTCGCGCCCGCGCGCGCGTCGATGCCAACAGCGTTTTATCTGGCGATGTATAATTAAGGCATTGTGATCATCCAACCAATTTTATTGTGAAAGCAACAGCCGTGAATGCATAGGGCGATATAATAAGGGCATACCTGATAATAATCGCGAATGGTGGGGGGGTACGGGAGGCAAAGGGTGTATTTTTAGGTGGATATAAATTATTGACAATGTATTTAAATAAATAATATCCGGTACTTGTATAACTTAAATGGTGCCCGGGGGCGGATTTGAACCACCGACACGAGGATTTTCAATGGAGGTGGCATAATTTAAATATTCGATAACAGTATGTTATACGGCTATTTTGGAGGTGTGTTTAACAGTGTGTTTTTAGTGTCACCTGAGGGCAGAGCGGAAATACTGTGTTGAACACAGTAATCGCAGGCGTCAAATCCTAACACACTGTTCAACATTCCAAAAGACGCAAGACTAGACACGGACTAAATGAAGTGGATGTTCACTTTAACTATTGTTTATGGCCACTATACGGGACGAAGCGGGCTTTCGCTGCAGGTGCAGCCAATGGCCGCTTCTTGAAAGAGGTTCTTCTGATCAATCCAAATTCAAATACGTTGTTTCCGCAATTATGAGTGAAGTAAGAAGCGGCGTTCCTTCGACCAAGGCGGCGGCTCAATAACTTCACTCTGCGGTTTGCATGCCTAAGCGTCGCAACACTTTTCGTTCGATCGCTACAACAAGCTGGTACAAGACGACTGATAAGAGGACTGAGACAAATGCAACAGTCCAGATCATACCAAAGTCGAGGTAACCTCGCGATTGATTCAGCAAATTCCCCAGCCCACGACCGGTTGCCAGCCACTCAGCAATCATCACGCCCAGCAACGCCCTTGGAACAGTAAGACGCGTCGCCGCAAACAGATATGGTAAGGACGCAGGGATCGTAACCATCCGCATTTCTTGCCAAGCAGATGCGCCATAGGCACGCGGTAAATCTTGTGCGCTGCGCGGAACCAATGCGATCCCTTGCGCCAAAGTGACGAAAGCGGGAAAAAACGTCACAGAGATCGTCACCCACAGCGTCAAAGAGGTGCCGCGTCCGAATATGAGCACCAAGAGCGGGGTAAGCGCCACCAGCGGCATCGTTTGCGTGACAAGGGCCACAGGCATGAATGCGCGAATGGCGTTTGGGAACAGCCGTGTCGAGATTGCCAACAGAAAGGCAAAGCCAATACCTGCCGCCATGCCCGCAAAAGTCATCGGCAGGGTCTCTGACAATGCCTGAAAAAGCTTTTCTTGTGCGACAGGGGCAGTCTTTGCGAAAAACAGATAATCTATCACCCCAAAAGGTGTTTTCCCTATCATCGCCGGTACGCCCGTTAGCACTATAAAGGCCCACCACAAAAGGAATGGGAGAGAGACAATACCTATCAGCATCATGGTCCGTTTCAGCCGTGATGTAGACACCGCCTCGCCAATCGGAGTGGCAGTGTTCAACGTCACAGCGCGCGTCGCCCCAATCAAGCGCCGTGAAATCAATGCAAAGAACAAGTAACCCAATCCTGCAATTGCAGTTGCGATCAGGCCAATTCCCCAAAGCCTGTCTGGCTCTCCTCGACCAAGCGATCCAAGCAGATAGGTTCCAAGTCCCCAGCGTCCGCCACCGCCAAACTCGGCCAGAATTGCCCCCAATACAGCGTTGGGGGCAGCAATCTGGAAGCCGGTAATAATGGTGGGCAAAGCGCTGCGCAGTTGAACCAGCCAAAGGATACGCCACCGGCCACCACCATAGGCCTTCACGAGGTCACTTGCCCTGCTGTCTGACTGGCTTATCCCGATGACCGTGGCTGTCATGGTCACGAAGTAGACCGCCAACGCTGCAAGGACGATACGGGGTGCCATGCCCGATAAGGTCAGCACAAGGATCGGGGCAATCGCGATCGGTGGTAGTGCAAAAACGGCGATATTCACGCCGCGAAAGAGGCGCAGAAGTGTTGGCGACATCGCGAAAGCCACCCCCGCCATCAACGCAATCGCATTGCCAATCAGAAAACCGACGCCGGAGGCATAAAGTGTCGCCCAGATATGGCGCGGATAATCTGCGCGGTCTTCCCAAAGCCGGATCAGGATTTCACTAAACCCCGGCAAGGCACCACTGGCGACCAGATCCATGCGGCCCGCGATTTCCCAGATCAGAAGCAAGATCGCAACATTGCGCAGACCTGTCGGCACCCTAGCCATGCAGCACCGAAGCGATACGATCTGTCAAAGCATGGAATCCTGGATCTGAGAATAAGTCTGGATGACGGGGACGCGCAAAAGGCACATCAATAATTTCGACGATCCGACCGGGGTTCGCGTGCATCACAGCAACGCGGTCGGCAAGAAAAATGGCCTCATCAATTCCGTGTGTGACAAGCAGCGCCGTCGAGCCTGTTTCCTGCCAGACACGCTGCAATTCGACGTTCATTTGACGGCGCAATATTTGGTCCAATGCGCCAAACGGTTCGTCCATAAACAAGACGCTGGGTTCGGTAACAAGCGCGCGGGCAATGGCCACACGTTGGCGCATGCCGCCTGATAACTCTGAGGGGAGTGAATTCTCAAACCCATTCAATCCAACGAGATCGATCATCGCCTGCACGCGGGTCGCGTGCGCTTTGCGGTTGAGGCCAATGACCTCAAGCGGCACCTCAACATTACGACGTACGCTGCGCCATGGCAGCAATGCAGAGTTTTGAAACGCAATGCCTGTCTTGCCCGATTTTGCAGCTTTGATCGGTGCTTCACCGTTGATCAAAACCTCTCCTGCATCTGCCGTTTCTAGACCCAAAGCGACGCGCAATGCTGTGGATTTACCGCAGCCTGACGGGCCAATCACAGCAGTGAAGGACGCAGGTGGACAGTGCAGCGTTACATCGTGCAACGCCTCTACCGTCTTTCCACGTCCTTCAAAGGTCTTATAGACCCCGGAAAGGGAAATCCCGTCCGGGGTCGGCATCAGGTTTCTTCTAGCAAGGTGGTGTCGAACATATCGCGCGACCCATTGATGCCGACTTCGGCCAATGCGCTAAGGTTTGCGTCGATGCCTTCTTCGGTCATTGCAAAAATACCCGCTGGGTTTTCCATCAATGGTTTCTGTGCTTCGTTGAAGAAGACTTCGTTGTCGATTGTCCGGCCTGTCCCCGCGAAATGAGTGTCTGCCCACTTTGCCGGCCAAAGGGCTGTATCAACATTGTTCTCGATCCAGCCTTTACGACTTGCGCGCAGCCATGCCACCAGTTCAGCGCGTTTGGTACTAAGAACCTCTTCAGTCACCACGACGGTGTCATTGTAGGTCGTGTAGCCAAAATCATACAGCAAGAACGACGTCGCCTCGACCCCTTGAAGGCTGATTGTGTAAGGCACGTTCGTCGTGAAATCGAGGCTCGCGTCAATTTCGCCCTTGATCAGTGGTGTCGGATCATAAGCGTAAGGCACGATGTTGACGTCACCGGGATCAATGTCGTTCAACTTCAGCATGGCTTCGACGGAAATCACGTTTACGGGTGGCACGGCAAGGGTTTTGCCGACCAGATCTGCAGGTGAGTTGATACCGCTACCAACCAACGACACGATTCCGATCGGGTTCTTTTGGTATTGTGCGCCGATGATCTTGAACGGGGCACCCTGATCAACAATCGCTTTGATTGTTGTGTCCGGTGTCGTCAGCGCCAGATCAGCTCGCCCTGCAATGATTGTGCTCTCGGGAATCACGTCGGGTCCGCCGGAAAGATACGTGAGATCCAGCCCTTCGTCCGTGTAATAGCCCTGATCCATCGCCAGAAAGTATCCCGCAAATTCGGCGTCGTTGATCCATGCGGCTTGCATGGTCATTGGCGTTGCAGCCATCGCCCGCATTGGTATGGAAGAAGCGGCGGCAGCGGCACCAGCAGTGCCCAAAAAGTGGCGGCGGTTTAATCTCAAAGTCATGTCATTCGTCTCCTGTTGGATGGGTTCAGGCTAAGCCTTGGATGCGCTGCAATTCTTGCAGCGGTGGAGTTTCAGCAATTTGTTTGGGGTCTAGCAGCGGCCATTTCACCCCGTTGGGGCGTTTGGCGCGACGTTCAACGGTGTACATCTCTGAGGGGGTCGCGATCTTGTCGACCAGAATGTCCGTCTCGGATGGCTGAAGTTGATCTTCGACGAGCTGAACGTCATGGACAACCGCAATCACAGGCGTCGTCTCATCGACCAAGCCAAGGTCCGTAAACATGCCCCATTCCAGATCAAAGAAGCCATGACCCTTGCCGAACCGAACGCCATTCTTTGAAACAGCGGACGCGCCGGTCACCATCAGATCGAAACGACCGCGTTTGGCGATTTCTTCTAATGTAATCGGAGTGCCGAAGTGTTCCATTCCGTCCAGCCAAGACGCGTAGAGTGCTGCACCTTTCGGAACATTTTTTGGCTCAAGCAAAATAAAACCTCGGTAAATACCATACGTGGACATGACGAAAGGTTTACCGTCTTCGATCATCCGTCGACGCAAGTCAGCAAGGCAATTATCCGGTGTGATAAACGCAAAGTTTGATTCAGCGTAAGCGTCTTCGGCAACCAAAAGGTCGGTCGCTTTTTCGGATCCTTCGAAATCCGGGATCACTTCGGCAAAATTCAAATGAAACCGCGTATCCGGCTTTGCAACATCATGCAGTTTTGTCCAGATCCGCTCCCGGACGATCTTTGAAGTAGACATTGCGATTCCCCTGCGTTTCACTGTTTCATAATAGTGAAACTTTTGTTTCATAGGTCAAGTTGAATCTGAACGCGACACAGGATATTCCCTTTTTATGGCTTCACGACTCATCCTTCGCATACACGAAAAGCACGCGCGCTTGACCAGTAGCGAGCAGAAAATTGCCAATGTTTTGGTTGAAAATCAAAGTATTATAGAGACCCACACCGCAACCGAACTCGCAAATATGGCCGGTGTATCCAAAGCGACAACTGCCCGTTTTTTCCGCAGTTTAGGATATGTCGATTTTGAAGAGGTTCGTCTTCAAGCGCGGGAAGAACGCGACCGAACCCAGCCTTATTCCCAAAAAGAACAGGCGTCAGACCAAGTCATTCTTGGTCGATCAATCGTCGACCATCTGGATTTGGAATTGCGCAATTTGACCCGAACCTTTGAAGAGCTGCGCTCTGACCGTCTGCCGGAGGTTGCTGAAATCCTCTCAACCGCGCCACGCGTCTGGTTCTTGGGATTTGGTGCTGAAGATGGTGTCGCACGCATTGGAAAAACCCTCTTCTCGCGACTGCGCCATGATGTTCATTATATTGATGGTGCGGGTCAGGATTGGGCCAGCGATTTGGCAATGATGGGCCCGCGTGATGCACTTGTCCTTGTCACGTTAGAGACGCGTCCAAAGCTTTTGCGCTCTCTTTTGGCCTATGTGCGAACATCGCGACTTCGGATCATAACAATCACGGATCATCGCTATCAGGCCCAAGCAGAGCGCTTCTCTGAGACAGTCCTGCCATGCCACGTTGCGAGTTATGGTATGCTGAATACCCATGCGACTGTCGTGTCAATGTTGCGGCTGCTTGCTATAGCGTATGTGGGAAAGAACGCTGTCGCCGTAAAACAACGGGCCGATACGCTTGACGCAATTGTTGAGGAACTTGATCTTCTGGAGTGAGCTGGCCACTTTGACCCGAAGGCAAACAGAACCCTAACCGAACACTCCATGTTGCCGAAACCAGACCTTCGCCGCGTTGCGACAAATCCGTAGTTTGGGCTCAAACCGGACTTGCGGCAGTACGGCACTAGAAAATCGGCGGTTCGCCACGGATAAGGTCAGCTACGCGGGACGAAGCCACATGAAGCGGAGAACTCGCCAAGGTCTGGTTTGTCGTTATAGCTCGTCATTGATGAGGGTAGCCAAGTCACGTGTAGCCTCATCGTTCGGAATGTCGCCATAGTAAAAGAAGACGCCTTTGACGATGATTTCCAGAGTACTGTCCGAGCTACGCCGAAACCTTGCGCTGTGACCTACGCTGTTGGTCGCGTAGGAAGGGAATTCACCGACTTCGATAGTGGCCTCAATTCGATCAATTCGCGTTAAGTTGCCTTGCCACAATGCAACAGAGCAAGCCGGTAAATCTTCGTTAAGCTGAGGTATCCCACGACACTCCGTCAGCCCGTTCTCAGTGAGTACGGTCAGCAAGCGATCCGTCAGTTGTACGTTGGGGGCTATCGCCCGCCAGCTCCTGAAACCATCATACCAATGGATCAGAGGCCAATCATGCACTAACAATTAACATGGCCCAGTCAGATGAGGCTGCTCAGGGTTGATGCCTAGTTAGTTTCGGCTAGACTACCGTGAATGCAGCCACCACTTAGGTCCTTTTTATGAAACTTGTTATTGCCACACCAAGTCCATTTGCACGTAAAGTACGGGTCGCACTGCGTG
>Ga0209532_1003162_pt1 | contig 11088 bp, 11 predicted proteins | sample COG_02_FD_184746 | JGI IMG/M metagenome (GOLD analysis project Ga0209532, IMG submission 184746) | Pelagic Microbial community sample from North Sea - COGITO 998_met_02 (SPAdes) (version 2) | ecosystem: Environmental > Aquatic > Marine > Neritic zone/Coastal water | place: Helgoland, sampling... | reverse complement strand
TTTTATGAATTTGTCAATCTGATTTTTTGTTTGAACAATATTTTTTTTGGATTTTGACATAGAATAAAATTAATCGTTTTCATTAATTCTTTATCCATTCTCTCTATTGTTTTTCTAATTTGCAATTCCCCAAGGGCTAAACAACGTCCAAAGCATTAATACAAGTCCGATTAGCACAACTGTTAAAGTCATGTCTGTTGACCATATGAATTTTGGTCTAAGGTTCCTTGATTTAAAAGTAACCAATTCTAGTTTTTCTAATGGCTGAGGAGTTGTCAATTTACTAACAAGCATTAAAATTGAACCACAGAAGAGGAATAAAAATAAAGCAAAGTGCAAAAAGTTTATGCCTATAAAAAGTCCCAAAAGGGAATCTTGTGCAACAACTATAGTTCCTTCATTAGAAAGAAACTCTGTTACCAATCTGAAAACCCCAACAATAAAACCTAACCACAACGATATAATTGCACCTTTTGCATTTATCCATTTATAAAATAATCCAAAAAGAAAAACAGCAGCAATTGGAGGAGAAATATAAGCCTGAACACTTTGTAGATAGTGAAAAATCCCACCGCCCATTAATGATTTCATAAAGGGTATCCAGCCCAAACTAACTATTACTAAAACAATGGTAGCAAATTGACCAAAACGAACTAGATCTTTTTGAGATGCTTTTGGTTTATATTTCAAATAGAAATCGATGGTTAAGAGTGTTGAGCTAGAATTAAATGCTGAAGATAGCGAGCTCATTAAAGCAGCTAACAATCCTGCTATCGCAAGACCTTTTAAACCCGTAGGAAGAAATTGATTGATCATAGCTGGAAGTGCCTGATCTGCATTATCAAGTGAAAAATCAATGGCTCCTTCTTGTAAAAGAGCATATGCAATTACACCCGGAATAAAAAAGATAAATACCGGTAGTAATTTTAAATATCCTGCAAACAAGGCTCCTTTTCTAGCATTATTTTCATCTTTAGAAGAAAGCACTCGCTGAACAATGTATTGATCCGTACACCAATACCAAACCCCTAAAATAGGTGCTCCAAATAGCATTCCTGTCCATGGATATTCCGTGTCAGCCATCGGTCGCCACAGATTAAAAAACTGTTCTCGTGGTGGGTTCCCGTTTATTGACGAAGCTTCAGTAAGTATGGTTAATAAATTATCCCATCCTCCAAGATAATAAAGTCCAAATCCTGTAACACTCAGGGTTCCAATGAGTAAAATAAACGCTTGAACCATATCAGTGTAAATCACCGCTTTTAATCCTCCTAAAACAGTATAAAATCCAGTTGCGACAACAGTAATAATTGCACCGGTCCAAAAAGAAACTCCAATGGTTTCGAACACCAATGTACCTGCAAAAATGATTAAAGAAATCTTGGTGATTACGTAAGCCAAAATAGAAATTACTGAAAGGTAATTGCGACACGCTACAGAATACCTTTTCTCTAAAAATTCAGGCATGGTAAATACGCCTGTTCGTAAATAAAAAGGAACGAAAACCCAACCCAATATTATCAATACTAAGGATGCTATTATTTCAAAATTTGCCATGGGCATATTACCTCGAGCTCCTGCACCCGAAACTCCCAGAATAATTTCTGATCCAATGTTTGAGGCAAAAAGAGATGCTCCGATCACTATCCAACCGGAGTTTTTACCAGCTAAAAAATAATCAACAGCCCCCTTAGATTTACTTTTATTTTTTGAAGCCCATTGGGCTATCCACAAAATAATTCCAAAATAGATTAGTATGATGAAAATGTCTAATAAATTCATTGATGTTAGCATGTTATAAGCCTTTATTTCGTTCTATTTTTTCTTTTACCAGTTCTCTAGTCCCAAAAGTTTTTTGCCTAATTTGGACAATTCAGCCGTTTTGTATTTTTCCTGCTCCCAATTTCTTGGATCACCAGGAAAGGCATAACCTACTGGTGCGACTCTATTCTTCCAAGAATTTATCCTCCAATCTTTGAGTTCTTGATTCTCTTCTTCAGCGGGCATCATCGAAATATACTGTGCAATTCTAACTTTTTTCCCTGATCGGTTGGGCCGGATTCCATGGGGTTCTGTACTATTAAAAATAAGCAAATCTCCAGCTTCCATTAACACTTTTACAAGCTTGTCTTGCAAGGAATCTAGATTGGGCTGAAAACGATGTCTGTCTTCGGGCTGGGTTAATTTCCAAGTATCATAATTTCGGTACAACCATGGAATACATTGAAACCCTCCCATACTTTCGTCCATTTGATCGGCAAGTGCTATGACACCCTGTACGTTTTGGGGTCTAGTTTCTGGATCGTAATCCCAATGAATGAAGCCCTCTTTTTCTTCTCCGGGTCGTTGTGGAAAATTCAAGTTTACACGATCAATAGTTACCCATAATTTTTCGGTACCCCATACATCTACAAAGGCATCATATACTTTTTGCGTCTGACGGTTGTTCCAAAGGGCTTGGTGGTTGTAAGCCTCAACCATTCCTGTTCCTGCCAATTCTTTCATTTTCATTTCGGCACGAGGTTTCGCATACCAGGTCGAAGTGTCGTTTGGGTCTTTCTCATCAAATTCCCATATAAAATTTGCAGTAGCCTTTGCTTGTTCTTTAGGAATTGCGTTTTTTATTACTATATACCCGTTATGCATCCAAAACTTCCAGTCTTCTTCTGAGAGAACCCTTAAAGACTTTCTGTTCGAGCGGTCGTTAAGCTTTTGATCACTACTGGTAGAAACGGATGGATTTCCAGGAATTTTTTCATGGGCTTTATTGGTCATTGTTGCTTTCACTTCTTTCTTCATACTTTTCTTTTTAATTTGGAAATAGATAATTCAAATCTATAGGTATAAAAACAAGGCTACAACCTTGATATTGATTGTAATTTGAACTATATTGATAATATTAGACAAGTAAAGCGCTATAAATAACAATTTAATGAAAATTCAACTCGAAAATATTCAGACCGACAACAAGAGTTCGTTCCGGTTACTACACGATCCAAAACTAAATGACTTGTTTTTTTGGCATTTTCATCCAGAATATGAACTCGTCTATATCGAAGGGGCAGATGGTATTCGACATGTTGGAAAACATCGCTCCAATTACCAACAAAGTGACCTTGTGTTAATTGGGTCAAACATTCCGCATTTGAATTTTGATTATGGAATCAAGACTGCATACAGAAAAGAGGTTTTGCATATAAGCCCACCATTTAAAGAACAGGTCTTTAAGCAGGTTCAAGAGCTTTCGGGGATTTACACCTTATTTGAAGAATCACAACACGGGATTGCCTTTCATGGAAAAACAAAGAAGATTGTCGGAGAGCAAATAAAAAAGCTCCATTTGTTGAATACTTTTGATCAATTCATTGCGGTTATTCAAATCTTAAAAACGCTTGCTTCCTGTAAAGAGATTGAACTTTTACACAAACAACCAGTATATAACACCTCAGATAAAAAGCAGCAGCAACGCTTACAAAAGGTATATTCTTTTATTGATGAACACTACATCCGAAAAATTAAGGTTGAAGAAGTGGCGCAATTGGTTAATCTCAGCAAAGAAGCTTTTTGTAGATACTTTAAAAAACACAGTGGAAACACCTTTACGTCCTTTTTAAACCAATATCGAATATCACAGGCCAAACTCCTACTCCTTGCAGGAAAGAATGTAAGCGAGGCTTGCTATGGGTGTGGCTTTGAAAGTTTATCGTATTTCAATCGGACGTTTAAGAAAATAAGTGGAGAAAATCCATCTGCCTTTAAAAAATAACCCTACTTCCGTCGGTTAATTAATAAAAGTGAATGTTACTGGATTTTTTTAGAATTAATCTTCTTTACATAGAAAACCTGCCCACTCTTTCCATTAGAACTCCATATAAGATTCACACAATGACAGTGAGGAACTGGATCACTAAACTCCTCAAGGCATCTAATAAGGTGTCCCAGACAATATTTCTTAGCCAAATAAGGATTTCATATTTCTCAAAATCACTGGTTCTGAGTTCTTTTATGAATTTGTCAATCTGATTTTTTGTTTGAACAATATTTTTTTTGGATTTTGACATAGAATAAAATTAATCGTTTTCATTAATTCTTTATCCATTAGAATAGGTCCTCTGGTTGTAGTGTCGTTTTGGGAGTACCTTGATTACTAAAGTAATAAAAATAATAAAACCCACTTTAAGCTAAATAAACACAGGAACTAAAAGCGATGCTGAAAGGAGGTAGGGAATGACGCCTCAAAAAGATCCAAAAAAGGTAAAGCACTCATTACCATTACATAACATTACACTCATTTACACAAACTCTGTGATATTTATATGTAAGACAATCGTAGAATGACTATCAATCTTCTGTGACAATCAAAACATATTAATAACAAGTAAAGGAGGAGGTAATATTCCTATAAGGATTTACTCTATCCACTTCACAACACACACAAGTAATGTTAGCAGTAAGCATCAAGAGAAGACACAGAGGAGCCAAAGCAGGAAAGAGCATCTGGGACAAGGGAATGTATAAGAAACAACTACTGAAAGACCTATTTAGATTAGCATTTAAGATAGACAGAGTAACCCCAACAGACACTGAAATGATCCCTGAAAAGAATAAGGATAATCAATACCATCACGCACATCTTCTAATAAGAAACAAGGCTGTTCAGGAGACCGCTAACGAACTATTAAAGCACATAGAAGCAAGTAGTTACAGGATAGAATATCGTTGGAATGAACGCCTCAAAAGAGATGTTAAATATTACAGAAGCATAGACGGAAAATCAGGAGAAGTCTATTACACAGAGGTATATAGTGAGAAGGAATGGTTAGACTATATAGGCAAGACAGAAACCTCGTCAGGAGAGAAACACATATTTATAAGTAATAAGAAACATTAATCAACAGCATCACACAATATGGAAGAAGTAGCAAACATCACAAAGAACGATTTAATAGAGAACTACAATATATCGTTAAGCAAAATAGACAAGGACATAAAATCTAAAAAGTTAAGTTATGTTAAAATAGGAAGAGCAGTTAGATTTAGACGAATAGTGAGGATCATGAAGGGGTAAAACAGTTGAATGCAGATTTGAATAATACTGAATATCCAATTAAAATGATTGATCAAAAAGCTCGTTTTGGTAGAGTTCATGAAATAGTTTATGATCCTATTAGTCACTCTTGGATTGGGGCTGCTGATCCTGATTGGGAGGGAACAGTAGAAAATTATAGTTCTAAATAATACCAATGTATTATGAAATCTTACATCAATAATGCGATTTTACTCTTCTTCTAATTTTAGATCATCCTCTGCATCGTTCTTTAAACCATCCAGTTGGATACGTAATACAAGTTCGTGTACTTTAAGATTCAATTGAGATAGGGAGCTAACAGTAGGAACTTCGTAGGCATATCCGATTTTAAATTTCCCTACAGAAACTAGAGAGAGAAGCGACAAGGCACTGCTTGTCCGATAAGAGAGTCCAAAATCTAAACGGTTTTGCCAGCTAAATATGGCTGAAATATCCGTAGTTAATGGTAATCCTTTCACTTTTCGCAGCATTAGTGAGGGTTTGAAATATAAATTGGGTGTCATTGAAAGATCTACACCACCGCCTAAATAGGAATGGACTCGATCTTTTGCTGTTATTGCTATATCTAAATCACGTTTTACATTAAATAATCTTGGGAGAGAGAGTGATATCCAAAACAGTTCGCTTTTTAAAAATGCACCTACTCCAATGTTTGGATTAAATTTAGAAATAGACTGTTTTAATGGATCCGGACTAAAAGTATATGAGTTTAGTTTAGTAGGATCTGCATTGTAAAAATTACCTCCTGCTTTTATCCCTAAAAAGAGTTGCGTCGATTCGTTTGTTTGAAGACGATAAGAAAAATCAACATTGGCAGAAGTTTGTTGTTCAACAAAAACTTTATCTGAAACTACAGAGATTCCTAGACCCACATTATTTTTTCTCGCTGACGAATATGAAAAAGCTAGTGTAGATGGGGCATCCTGAACAGAGGACCATTGTTGTCTAGAATTGAACGAAAAACTATTTGAATTTTCTGCTCCTGCATAAGCTGGATTAATAACATTCATAGTATATCGATATAGCGAATAATAACTTTCTTGCTGTCCGAAGGACAAGAACGCCATCAAATAAAATACTAATGAGATTTTTTTGAACATGTTTATCGAGTTAAATAAATCCATCCAACTTTGTCTGCCTCACCATCGGAATCTAGATCGATTCTATAAAAATAGCTCCCTTCTGGAATTCTCTCTTGACCTGAAACTGCTGGCCAATCGTTTTGATAGTTATTAGCTTCATAAATCAAAACTCCAGTACGAGAGTAGATGAATACTTTGTTATTATTGTATTCTTCTATTTTCAAAATAATCCAACGGTCATTGATACCATCTCCATTATCCGAAACAAACTCATTAATTAACAGGTCATCTGCTACTCTAGGGTTAGGATCTATAGCGTCTTCTATTCCATCATTATCGTTGTCTAAATCGAAACAGTCTAAAATACCATCACCATCAAAATCTGGACTCTTGGAATTTTCGTCTTTGGGGTCTGATCCACAGGCAATTTCTTCTTCATCAGATTGGCCATCATTATCATCATCTAAATCACATAGGTCACCCAGTAAGTCTTGATCATAATCTTTTTGATCAGGATCAAAAACGGTGGGACAAACATCGCAAACGTCACCTATCCCATCAAGATCGGTATCTGCTTGATCTTCATTTTTATTAATCACACAGTTATCACATACATCACCAACATCGTCTTCATCAGTATCTAATTGATCTGGATTAGCAATATCAGGACAGTTGTCTGTGGGTCTACTACTTGATCCAAATGAGTTGGGGACTCCATCGGCATCACCATCTTGAAAAGGAAATTCATTTACATTTAAAGGATCCGTTCCTTTTTCAATTTCTATATTATCGTCATAACCGTCGTTATCGTCGTCTAGATCTAAACAATTGGGGATGCCATCAAAATCTGTATCTGAAGCTCTCGACAAATTGTCCAGGGGATCAGAACCACAGAACATTTCTATTTCATCAGACTGGCCGTCGTTGTCATCGTCTGTATCGTAAAAATCAAGAATTAAATCACTATCGGTATCTAAAGGAAAACTAAGCACGTTTTGACTATCCGTTCCCACAGCTTCTTCTACGAGATCGGAGAATCCGTCATTATCATCATCATCATCTAGTACATTGATAATTCCATCGTTATCAGTATCCAAAGGAAAACTGAGGATATTTAGTGGATTAGTAGATGCAATAATTTCAATGGTATCTAAAAAGCCATCACCATCATCGTCTGTATCTGCATTATTTCCGACACCATCGGAGTCCGTGTCTGTCCATTCGGTGGGATCATTTGGGAATGCATCATTAGCATCAAGTACACCATCGTTATCCGAATCTGTATTGGTATTCCCTCCATTACCACTAGAAGGTTGATTTGAAGATGTACAAGTATTCAGATCATCCGTAATTGTTAGATTCACTGTGGTAGAGGCCGTATTTCCAGAACTGTCAGTAATCGAATAGATAATTTGTTGTGTTCCTAGATTAGCACAACTCATCATACGCTTCCCAGTAGGGATGGTTTTCCCAGATGAATTTAAACTGCTTTTTGAGCGAATCTTAGCTGTCTCTGAAGAAGATGTTGAAGGGACTTGGGCTTCATCTGCAAAAACGATTGTCAAATCTTCTGAGATGATAGAGTAGGTTGCAATACTACAGTTGTCATAGCTTCCGTTGTCTATAAGATTATAGGGAATACTAATATTGCCTTCACTATCAAGGGTGAGTACAATATCGTTTGCCAGAATGACAGGAAATTCGGTATCTATCGTAGTTACTGTTTGAACATTGGTTGTTATATTTCCAAAAACATCTATTGCAGTATAGGTAACTGCAGTTACACCAATAGGAAACTGTAAAGGGGCATCATTACTAACGGAAGCTATACCACAATCATCATTGGTAATGACATTTCCAAGATCAACACCACTGGCAAAACAGGACCCAGAATCAGAGTAAATTTCAATATTTTGATTCTGAATTAAAATTGTTGGTAGCGTATTGTCTGAAAAGGATACGTTTTGAGTTGCAGTAACTGTATTTCCGTAGGAATCACTGGCAGTCCATGTTACTATAGTAATCCCGGTAGAAAAACTATCTGGCGCATCGTTGGAGTAGGTAAATGAACAATTATCTGTTATTGTAGGTAAACCCAAAATAATTGAACATGAATTAGAAACGATATCTTGAGGAGGAATTAAAACTGGGGGAGTAGTGTCGCTTACAGTAACAATTTGTATTGCACTTGATGAATTACCCGCAGTATCCTCTACTGTCCATGTAACTGTTGTAACTCCAACAGGAAAATTTTGAGGGGCGTTATTTGAAGTCTGTAAAACCGTGCAATTATCACTTGTAATAGGGGTTCCCAATATAACTCCTGAAGCTTCACAAGAATCACTGTCAGATACTACATTGATGTTGGAAGGGGCTGTTATTATTGGTGCAATAGTGTCGGAAACCGTTACTAACTGCGTCGCAGAAGCAGTATTTCCTGAAGCATCTGTAACCTGCCATATCACGGCCGTAATCCCGAGAGGAAAACTATCAGGAGCATTATTTACAGGTGTTAAATTATCACAATTATCCGTAGCTGAAGCAACCCCAATCGTAACGGAACAACTGCTTGTATTTATATCATCCGGGACAGTAAGAACTGGCAGTTCATTGTCTATGACTGTTATTTTTTGTGTAAATGTATTGGTATTGCTTGCACTGTCTGTTACTGTCCAAGTCAGTGAATTCACCCCAATATTAAATATCAATCCTGGATTATCATTAACAACTGATATTACTTGGCAATTATCAGTAGCCGTAACGGTCCCAGTTGAAACTACCGTGGCGATACAACTACCAATGTCTGTAAAAAACTCTTGTTCATAAGGCATTTCAAGACTCGGTATTATTTTATCACTAGCCTCAACAAGTATTGTTGAAGTGGCAGAGAGCGTAATGTTATTTGTTAAGGTTACAGAGATAGTACCCACGAATTCTAAATCTTGATTACTCGGGAGGAATAGGTGTGTAAAAGTCACTGTATTTGAAGCAATATTGAAAACCTCAGAAGGCTCTCCGTTCCCGTAGTCAACTTCCCAAGAATCAGCAGGAGGTGGGATAGCATTTACAAAAATGTCATCAAGACCCCAATTATCATACATATCGCCACTATTTTGAGGCTGATACCAACGGAATCGTGTAGAGTTGGATTTAGCTCCATCAGGAATTGTAATGTCATTAAAGTTCCATCGGTACCAAGCAGAACCGAAAGTTGTATCCCAACCATCGTAGAATGTGATCCAATTACCATTATTCACTGAGTATTGCAAATAGACTTCTTCACCAATACCCTCTGGTTCTTCACAAGAAATCCCCCCATTAGATACCTCTTGGCTTGAAAGTTGAGGATCATCATCTCCATATCGTATTAAAAATTCAATACTACCACCTTCAGAAACATCAACCGCTGAGGTAGTTACAAAGCGCTTACCAATTTCATCACCAGATTGTTGCGTAGTACCCGCCCAAAAATAACTTGAAACAGGATTTGTATCTCCAGTTGAAGAATCACAGGGCGTTGAAACAGTGTAAGGTGATGAATCCCATCCATCAGGTAGGACACCTCCATTAAAATCAAATTCAGTAACACTGATCTCACTAGGTGTAAAAATAACCTCAAAGGCCAAAGTTGTTCCACTACAAGTCGTAGACTCTGTTGAGAAACTAGTACTGATTTGTTGACCTATAGCTTGATTGATCAACAAGAAAAAAAGTATGCTTTTAATATACTTCAATGGTTTCGATACTATTAAGATTAAAAACTTCTGTCACTGTTGACTTTTTAGTTTTATTTTCTCTTTTGAAGAGTTTTAGATCAACAGTTTGGTAATTACAATTTCCCATTTTAATCTCAAATGGATTTAACACAAAGGCAACCTTATTTTCTTCCGTTTTATTTACTTCTTCTCCCAAATAAAAATTTACTACAAGGGTTTCATTTGTTTTGTTTTTCACTTTGATTAAATAGTATTCAAAAGAAACACCATTTTTAATATCATCACAAAGAGTTTCGGTATAAGAAATTTCAATTTGATCATCCTCAAAATAGACTACAGAATTTTGTGGGAGATTTAAAAATGGAATAAGTAAAAGAAGAAAAATCATCGCAGTAATTCCTGAAAGGGCATAAATTAATTTTCATAAATTTAGTAAGTATTTTTTTAGCAACCCATTTATAACAAGATTAATATTTTGTAAGTGCAAAAAATCAGTCTATTTAAATGACAGCTGCTGTGTAGAACTAAAATTTTATTTCACAATTTTAGCAAAGCGAAGTGCACATAATAATCCTAAAACAGAAAAACCAACCAAATACATAAAAACATATTGATGCCCTTCAAGACCGGGATAGTTATCAAGGTAATACCCCATTAAAGGTCCACCAAATATATCAGGGGTATAACCCATCAATGAGATAAGCCCAACTGCTGTTCCTGTTAGTGCTAAAGAAACTTGACCCTCCTGTAAAACTGCAAAATATAAAGCCCGAATAGCATAGGTTCCTATGCCTAGAATAATTAGGGATATGAAAAATAAGACATTTAAATTGGATTTAATAATCCCTGAGGCAAAGAGAATTGAGCCAACTAACATCACCAAAAACCCAATAATAATCCAGAATATACTTTTAGATTTGTCAGCCAAATATCCAAAAACAAAACAAGCAAAAGGTCTTAAGTATAACTGAAGCCCCCCTACATTTGCAGACTGTATTTCATCATAATTCATAACTTCAGAAGCATACAAAGAAAAATATGCTCCCCAAGACATAACAATAAATTCTAATGTGGTTCCATAGGTAGGGAATGACGCCTCAAAAAGATCCAAAAAAGGTAAAGCACTCATTACCATTACATAACATTACACTCATTTACACAAACTCTGTGATATTTATATGTAAGACAATCGTAGAATGAC
>Ga0209532_1003160_pt1 | contig 11097 bp, 9 predicted proteins | sample COG_02_FD_184746 | JGI IMG/M metagenome (GOLD analysis project Ga0209532, IMG submission 184746) | Pelagic Microbial community sample from North Sea - COGITO 998_met_02 (SPAdes) (version 2) | ecosystem: Environmental > Aquatic > Marine > Neritic zone/Coastal water | place: Helgoland, sampling... | reverse complement strand
TGACCAGGGTTGATTCATCAGAGTTCGATGGCGAAGGAATTACTCGAGATGATGACTATATCTCGGAATCCTTTAAGCATGATTTTCATATCGGGAAAATTATGGTTGCTGTCTTCGAGGCTGGGCCCGGCAGGGTCTACATTGATGGCGCCGTTTATGACGAATTTGTTCAAATTCTGGAAGGGCGTCTCATACTCACCCCGGATGGCGGGGATGCTGTCGAGTTCAAGCAGGGAGACTCCTTAGTGGTGCCCCAAGGGTATAAAGGCTATTGGTATATGCCTGAGAAGTATCGGGAGCTAATCGTCATAAATACAGATTATGGTCAATCAAAAGATGGGTCTTAAAGTGACATGCTGGATTATTGAAGCAGGGTTATTCTGAATAGTCAGTTAAAGAAGATGAAAACCATGGCAAAAACACTATTAACATACGTTCCTTTAAAGCAGATGACAGTTTTTTGGTAGCCAAAGGCTTTTTAGGCACCTGGGATATAACGAATCATTTTTGTGAAGTGGTTGTTGTTGAAATCAGAACCATGATGAAAGCAGAAGTTTTATAGTTTACTGTTCTCACCATATTTAGGATACCGGAATCGAATGAGAGTAGTACTGAATACTGAATGGTTTCGTATAGTCTTGATCGGTGGTCTGCTCCTACTTCTTGCAATCGTGGGCACCGGATGTGCGATGGACGTGGGCGAAGAGCAAGCGCTCTCGACGATAGTGAGTGACGGGCAGTCCACGGATTGGGAGTTGCTTGGCAATTCGCCCGATATGCAGCACCACTCCAGCCTGAGTCAGATCAACACCGAGACTGTGTCGGATCTAGGCCTCGCCTGGGCGATTGATCTCCCTACCCGGGATGGACTCGTTGGCAATCCTCTCATCAGGAATGGACGAATCTTCCAGGGTGGATCGCAGAGCCAGGTCTTTGCGAATGATCTGAAGACGGGGAAACTGCTGTGGACATACAAGCCCCTGGACGACAGGCCTCCAAGCTCCTTTCTAGAAACCTGGTTGAGGAGTATTAATCGTGGGGTCGCGCTATACGAAAATCTCGTCATCGTCGGAACATCCGACTGTCGGCTCGTCGCAATCGATCAAGTTACCGGGGTCAAGCGATGGGAGGCTGAAACCTGCGATGGAAAACAGAACTACATGATCAGTGGTGCGCCTCGCGTTGGGGGAGGCAAGGTCTTCATTGGCAACTCCTGCGCTGATATGGGCCTCAATCGCGGTCATGTGGATGCCGTTGATGCGAATACCGGGAAACACCTGTGGCGCTTCTACACGGTTCCGGGCGACCCGAGCGAGCCTCAGGACAGCGAACTCTATGAAATGGCGGCGAAGACCTGGGGCGAAGGGTGGTATGAGAAGACCAAGGGCTGCGGCAGCGTCTGGGATGCCATGGTCTACGACCCCGATTTGGACCAGCTTATTATCGGAACCGGGGCGCCGTCGCCTTCGGATCCGACAAAACGAGGCAAGGACGCGGGCGACGAACTCTTCACAAATGCCGTCGTCGCCCTGGATGCCCAGACCGGTGCCTACCGGTGGCATTTCAGTCAGGTGCCTGGCGACGCATGGAATTACGAGCCCGCTGTCGGGCTCATGACGGCCACCTTGCCGATCGATGATGAGGACAGGCGCGTGGTTCTCAGCGTGCCGAAGAACGGCTTCGTCTATCTGTTGGACGCGAAAACCGGCGAGTTCATCTCGGGTCGCAACTACGTGCCGGTCAACTGGGCGAAAGGCCTCGACGACGAGACCGGGCGACCGATTTTCGATCCTGCTGCACGCTATTGGGAAGCGGCCGACGGTGAGCCCACGATCATCCTTCCGAGTAACGCAGGTGCGCACGATTGGACCGCTTTGGCATTCGACCCACAGAAGAACGTGCTCTTCATCCCCGCGATGACGATGCCTGAACGGCGCGAGCGCACGGCCAGTGGGGAATTCAGTTACGACCAGCGGCTCGACAGACAGGGCAATCCCGAATGGCAGGCGTTCGCAGAGCTCGTGGCGTGGGATCCGGTGACCCAGAGCGAGGCGTGGAGGCAGCGCCATGCATTGCCACTGAATGGAGGAGCGTTGCACACGGCGGGCGGACTCGTCTTCCAGGGGACGGCCGAGGGCTACCTGAGCGCGTATGATGCCGCCTCGGGAGAACAGCTTGGGTCGTTCGCAGCTGGTGGTGCCATCCGAGCTGCGCCGTCGACAGTAGTGGCCGACGGTCTCCAGTACATCATCGTGCCGGCAGGTGCGCCCTCCACATCGGCCGCCTCGGCCGGGTTGACGGACTACAGCTCGACGAAGGAGTCGCGCAGCCGGCCACGGTTATTGGCCTTCGTGTTGGGAGGCGACGCGCCGACGCCCGCATGGGCGGCCCAGTTGACCTTTCCAAAACCGCCGGTCGATCGATATCCATTGGAAGCGGCAGCGATGGGGGAAGTTATCTATGAAGTTGCGGGATGTGTGGCGTGCCACGGATATGGCGGCCAATCCGTCGGAGGCGCGGCAGCTGATCTTCGAATGCGCCTGCCTGCGAATCTCGAGTACTTGAAGGCTGTGCTGGGTGGAGCATTCGCCCCGCGTATGCCAGAGGTGGAGCTGGACGACGCCAGTGCGGAGGCGCTATATGCCTATCTGGTCAACACTGCCTGGCACGCATACGATAATGCCAATGCCAGTGCGACTCCTCAATAAGTGACTGACCGCAGCCTTGGGCAGCTCATTCAGCGCGGGGCATGCGCAAAGCACAGTTTGATGCCCCATACTAGGATAAACTCGAGTTGCCAGATTCACCAAGAAAGTACGGTCGCATCTCTCCCCAAATATTCCTTATTAATCAAATAGGCCTTTCAAGCGATTACGTAGCCATTGCTGGCCTGAAGGGCTATGGTCGTATGCTACCTGCATGGCGCTGACAGCGATCATGGTTTTGTAGACAACAGACTCATCTTCCCGTTGTTCGGGGGTGGGTTTTTTGGTGTTTAACGCAATAGAAATACCCGGGTAAGTCACTGCCCCTAGGCCATAGGTTTGTGCCACTGGGTCCTTGGATAGATCTTTGGTAAACAGGGCCGTGAAAGCGTCATAGCTACCAATTCGCGAGAATGACCAAACGCTAGCCGAAGTTACCTCGTCTGGAAAGTTTACATTGAGGGCAAGGCCGGCAGGTAAAATTGACGTATCTCTGGATTTTTTCACCAACTCGCTCAGCAGCGCTACGGCATGATCTGCGACAATGAGCGATAAGTGATTGTCGGCATGGTTACCGAAACTGTCCTGTTTCCCTTCGGTGTTCTCGCCGGCACTTAAAGCAATTGCTGAGATCCCCCTGCTGGCAGCAAACTGAATATTACTAACTGTCCCGGAGCTAACGACGATGCTGCCCACATTCTGGCCCTGATTGGGGCCGGAGATCACTAGGTCGGGTGCGCTGCCCCAGCGTGCGGGTGCAAGAATATCCAGACCATAGGCGGTGGCCATGATGGGAGTGCCGTTAACATATGAGAAGTCGCTGTAGTCAAAGCCTTTCTCGACTTTACTTACTGGGCCAACGCCCGATTCAGCAGCGCTAGCTGCATTATTCAGGCAGGCTTCGGTAAGTGGTGTGAGCGGCTCAAGGAATATTATTGCAGCACCCATGCCGCTTTGGCCCTGACAGGGGATTGAAACAACTACATCGTGCCCGGCGGTTTTGAGGGCCTTGTAGAGTGCTTTGATGTTGCTGGTCAGGCCGTCGTCGTTACTCATTACAATATTGAGTGCCGAGGTGGGCAGGGAGATGGCTGCCAAGCTGGCGGCGAGGGCAAGTCTTATGGCGAGGTTTTTTAACAGTCGGCAATTTTGTGAAGCTTTCATGTTGTTTATGTTCCTTGCTAGCAATAAGTAAATCGCTGTGCGATTGGCGCCTCGCCAGAAGCTATAACTACATCGAATGCCATATTGGCGAGATGCAGGCTTGGTTTGTGCGCATCGTATCATTGCGTTTCCGGCCACCGCCATTGAGAGGCCGTTGAGAAAGGCTCGTCGGGTTATCTATCTGCCCATGTCCCTATGCTATGTCATACTGGCGCCGTTTCTTGATTCTCCGCGGCAGTAAATCCCCATTGCAAATGCCCCAACCCATGCTAGCAGCATGAAGGTACTGTAGTTGGTGATTTCACTCAGTGGAATTACACCGGTGACCAGAAAGCCGTAAAAGATGGGATAGATAATGCCGAAGAGACCCAGACTGACAGCGGCGACCTTTGCGCTGGTCGAGAATTGGAACAGTGGGCGGGCAACCAGTAGTCCGAACATCGACCACAGCCACAGCCCCAGGTAATCGAAGTACGTGGTCAGGCTGTAAGGGTAAGACTGACTATTAATGGAGAGCAGGGTGAGCCCCGGCTCCTGGCCGGATGATCCCGCGGCCAGATCTTGGGCTGCCAGGGGAACGATCCAAAGTTCGGTACCCTTGGTGATTAGAATCGCCATGGTACCAAGCAACAGCACGATGCCGCCTGATACTGCGGCCAGGGGATTAACGCTGAAAACCTTCCAACAGATGGCGGCGAAAACCGTTGCAAGTGTGAACACCTGGACAATCTGGGTGACCCAGCTGAGAACAAAGGCGCCGTTGTTTTCGTTCAACCAGGCGACTTTCTCAGCGGCCGTGCTGCCAGCGGGGGCGTCATAAACTCCGAACATGCTCACGGCGGTGAACACGAAAAGGACGATAGCTGACAGGTATGCGGCTTTGTTGATTTGACTGTCCAATCGATTGGTAGTACTCATAGTTAACTCCTTAAAAAATTATTGTTAATTGTTAGCGGCTGTTCCTATTACTTCACTTTTGCCACAACGGCATTGATATCCAGGTCTAGTTCTACCCGGCGTCGATGATAGCGCCAACTCTCCTCGGTTCGCTCCAGTTCATCGATATACCAGCCTGAGGCCACAAATTCATTGCGGGTTCCCTTTCCGTCCTGGAGAACGGTGAGCATGCGAACCCGTTGCTGGGCGGTATCTCCACTGATGTCAATTTCTGGTTCTGTAGTCACATGGACGGCTGTCGTGGTGGCGTTGCAGCGTGCGGCAATCTGCTCGCGCCCGACGTAGGTTCCCTCGCCAACGATATTGAACTCCGCGTCCTCCGTGAAAAGGTTGGAGTACGACGTGCCGTCTGCCAGGTCGGCATAGCGATTGTATTTGGCATTCAATTGTCGTATTGCCACATAGTCTAAAAGGTTTTGCATTTCGGTTTTCTGCATGAAATTATCGCCTCAAGTCTTAACAGTTATGCTGTGTTACCGTCTTCTTGCTACCCGTTGCCCAGTTGCTCATTGATAGCCCGCCAGGCTGCATCGATCGCTCCATCGAGGTAAGCCCGATTCTCAGAATCTGAGTTTGCAATACTGATACGACCAAAGGGCTTGCGACCCAGTTCGTGGGGTGCCTCGCCCTTTGGCCATTCAGGGTCATATAGTCCCATGTAATCGTAGGCGTAGCCATGTGACCATCGGTTGATGGTGATCGCTTCGATGTCCCGTTCGGCATCGAAGCCAAAAGCGCCAAACATACCGGTCAGTTGCTCGCATATCTCCCGCTCATAGTCCGCGAATGTCCTGGTGTAGAGTTTGTGCCTAGCCTGGCGATACAGGTCCCGGCCGCTCTGGCTACCATTGTTTTTGTCGGTTGGTGAGGTCAGCATATAGATAAGCATAGGCGAATCAGGATCATCGCTGTGTTGATAGTCGCCGATCGACACCGGGGGAGTGCCGGAAACCATTTTGTAGGGGCTGGTGGGGCAGTGGAATACTTCCACTCCGGACTTATTAAAAGCATGGCGATTTCGTACCATTACGATCGATACTAGCAGCGGCGTCTTTACGCCATAAGCAAGGCCTTCTTTCTGCTCCTTGGGCATTTCTGGACAAAGGTGCGGTATCATGCCGTTGTAGCAGGCCATGATGCAATGCTTGCCCTTCACGCGGTAAGTTTCACCCTGATTCACGTAGCTAACCGAAACAGAACCATCGGTATTGTTATGTGCGTTAACCGCAGAGCTGTTCAGGCGAAGCCGCACTGTGTGGTTGGGTAAATCCAGTTTGTTGTAGTCGAAACGGGTCGTGATAAGATCTTCGATGGTGCTTCCGGGGGCCGCAGCTGGAATTAGTTGCCTTACCATTTGTCTTGCTAACGAGGCGTTGCCATCGGGCATCCACACCACGTCAGAATCTTCAAGTATCATACTGTCTGCCAGAGCCTCATAGGCCTCCTGCCCTAGCACGCTAAAGCCCGGTGACCCCCACTTGACGGCTTCGGCAATTGAAATGGAGTCGGCGCCTAGGCAGAAAGTCACACCTATCACCGTATTCCATAGCAAAGAGGTATTTTTCGCAAGGCCAACATACTCCCTAAGGAAGTTTTCGTAGCTGGTTCGCTTGAGAAACTCCTTGATATTTTTGTCTGGCAGGGGTTTCTTCAGCGCCAGAGTGCCCTCTACAAAGGCAATGAGTTTCTGTTGTTCTGCAGCCGGGACTGTCAGTGACTGAATCAGCTCTGAGTAGTTACCCATGCCAAACCAAGCGCCCATCCAGGGCCCGTTGATAACACTGTCTTTGCCGAAGTGCTTGCGGTCTGTATACAGGCCAACCTGTGACTCTGGGCTCGCTAGATCCCAACCGGGCGCCATCGCTGCCCTGACTTTATCGATATCAAAGCCCAGGTCTCGTAACAACTCCTTGGATTGCGGGGAATACAGGTGTGAATCTTGGAAATTACCACTGCCGCCGGGAGCGAGCAACATCCTACCCTGGCTGTGGAATTCATTGCGCCTGGCATGGCCACCAAATTCATCGTGGTTATCCAGTAATAGGACGCGTGCATCTTTGCCGGCCTTCTGCTGATAGAACAGGGCGGCAGCCAGACCGCTGATACCCGAACCCACCACTATGAGGTCGTATTCCTCGTTGAGGTCCTGATAGCTGGAAGGTTTCTCCCCGTGCCAAGCCAAGGCATGGGAGGTTTCAAAAGCACCGTCGTGATTACCGCGAATGCCCGTCAACGCAGGCGGATAATAGTCGCTGGAGATTGCCGATGCTGATCTTATGGCCTCTGCCAGCGCAGTATGTGGACCTATAACCGCAGCTCCGGCCAGGCCAATGGAAACGCCGTTAAGAAAGTCTCTTCGTGTTATTTGTCTAGCCATGTGTTAAACCTGTGCGAATAGATTACTGTTCCAGTAGCTTGTAAAGTAAGTTGGTGTCAAGAAACTCGGTAATACTGCAGATCTTGTCGTCTCGATAGCGGAGCACGTGAACGTACTCATTGTTGTAAGGCATACCTGTGCGGCCGTTTGCCTTACCATTAAACTGCACAACGGCGATGCCGTCTCCCGTCACGATGTCATTCACGGTGATTGCCACACCGTTCTGGTCAATATATTGGAACACTTTAAGCCAGCAGTTCTCTAGAATGTCTTGCATGCCCTTGAATTCTCGACCGAGTTCCGGGTGATTGCCGATAGGCCTAAATATGATGTCGTCTGTGGTGTATTTAAAAGCCCCTTCCAAATCTCCACTGTTGACGGCATCGGAAAATGCTTTGTATATCTGTTCTTCAGTGCTTTTAGGCATGTCAGTCCCTACTCGTTTGTTAAAATACTTAGCATAATTGCCAGATCATCGGCAGCCTGGCAAGGAAAATCTCAATCCCTTTACATGCGTATGGCTCCGTCTAGGCGAATGGTTTCACCATTTAGATAGGGGTTTTCTGCAATTTGGGTGGCCAGTAACGCGAATTCTTCCGGCTGTCCGAGGCGCTTGGGATACTGCACCAAGCGCTCTAGGCCCTGACGAAAATCTTCGGGCATGGCCATCATGGCAGGTGTGCCCATTAGTCCTGGGGCAATCACGTTGATGCGTACTCCCAGTTCCGCGAGATCTCGGGCGATCGGCAGGGTCATGCCAACAATGCCCGCCTTGCTGGCGCTATAGGCAGCCTGGCCCTTCTGGCCATCCATATAGGCCACGGAGGCGGTGTTAATGATGACGCCTTTTTCTTCGCCCTTGTTTGCACTCATCTTCTCGACCGCGAGACGCAGGACATTGAAGGTTCCCACCAGGTTGACATTAATCACGTTCTGGAACTGGTCCAGCGGATGAGGGCCCTTGCGGCTACTGTAGGTCTTGGCGCTGGGGCCAAAGCCAGCGCAGTTGATGCAGACGTCGATAGAGCCGAAATCTTCCACAACTTGGTTGATATTAGCCGCGACATTATCTTCGCGTGTGACGTTGGTTTTGTAATACTTTAGCTGTCCGGCGTTTTCCTTGGCCAGCGCTTTGGCGCCACCCTCTTCCAGGTCAAAGACTGCCACCTTGGCACCTTTGGCGAGAAATGCCTTGGCTGCCGCCATACCCAGCCCACCTGAGCCGCCAGTGATAATAGTTACTTTATTCTGTAAATCCATGTTTTTCTCCGTAAGTTTCTGCCTATCTCCGGATTGGTATCAGGCGAGCTCTCGGTTTTATTTGCCGGCCTGAATCAGGCCGGTGAGGTTGTCTGCTGGCGTGGTTAATCACGGTGAAGACTTCTTAGTCTTTGGGTTTTACCCGCCTTCCAACCATATACAGTTATTCGTCATGTATTTCGTGTGGCAATTTTGGCTTCCTGCATGGCCTCAGTTTGGTGAAAGCGCCATTCGAAATAATACTTTACATTAGTGTATAGTATAATTCATGATTTAACGAATTATTTTTGACTAGGATTGGAGCTAGGCAATGAAGATTGTAGGGGACGTCAAAAAAGCTAATGGTCCTCAGGTTACATTGAGGCCATGGTGCGGCGAATGGTTGCTGGGGATCATAATTACGAGTTTAATGCAGTTATTCGAGAGTTCCTCTCCTCTTCATGTGTAAGTGCATGATATTCCCGATAGCATCCGAGGTGCTGCTCATAACAATTTAGGAGTAAAAAAATGAAACCATTGGAAAATCGCACAGTTGTAATTACTGGTGCACTGGGCGGGCTAGGTAGAGCTGTATGTGCAGTCGTTGAATCTCAGGGCGCTCGTGTTATTCGCATCGATATTGCCCGCGACAAGAGCCTTCCTGATTGTCATGTGGTCGATCTCACCAACGCCGATGCCACACGAGAGTCGATACAAAGTTTCGGACCTTTCGATAGCCTGGTCAATCTCGCCGGTGGCTTCGCCATGGGTACCGAAAGCTGGGACTCGAGTGATGAGCAATGGGACCTCATGTTCAGTCTGAATGTTTCTACCATGCGAAATGCCATCAGGGCCGCTGTTCCTGTGCTGCTGGAACAGCAGAAGGGAAGTATCGTTAATGTCGGCGCTTTTGGAGCGCGTGAGGGGCAGAGTTTGATGGGGGCCTACTGTGCATCCAAGAGTGTGGTGATGCGTCTCACCGAAACTCTTGCCCAGGAACTTAAAGCGAAGGGCATCAATGTCAATGCTGTATTACCGACGGTAATTGATACCGTTGCCAACCGTTCCGCAATGCCTGAAAATAATCCTGCCGACTGGGTATCGCCCGATGATCTGGCTGCTGTTATCTGCTTCCTAATTTCTCCAGCTGCCAAAGCCGTCCACGGTGCGTTGTTGCCTGTGCGAGGATTGAGTTAGTGAACCAACTATTGCCAAAGCACTCGGTGAGGAAAAATTCATATGGTTGTCAATAATGCTGGCCTTGGTGCAGGTTCAGGGCCAACAGAGAGCCAAGAAAACCAAGCATGGCAATGGGCAATGGGCAATTGATGTCAATTTGAAGGAGTACTCTTACTAACTGACCGCTTTGGCAATAGCCACATTGCGCTACGGTGGCTCTAACCCTTGCCGTTTGAAGTGTCGATAACATGTCAGGGTTACCAATGCCTTCAATAGTGGTGATTTTTCGTCCTTGAATGGCGGCTAATGGTAAGACACTTGTGCGGGTAGATGCGTCGCTCCACACAGGCCCATATCGCAGCCAAACTTGGATCCTTTAAGTTTGAGCTGGTCTCTAACCACCCACAAAAACGGAGTATGGAGTATGGTGGTCACTTCTGTTGTTTTACCGTTTAAGTCAAAGCTAATCACATGAGTTCCTTGGTACTGCATTTAACATTTCTCGACTTGTGGATCTGAGTTATGATACCGTATTGCATGTCAAACGACATGCAATACGGAAAGGCAAAAATTCCATCGTGAAATAAGCCAACCATAAGGGCCAGCAATAGATGACTTCTAAAATTACACGAAGAGATTTTCTTAATGGTGTCGCTATTGGCGCCGGTACAATCCTATTGATGCCGGGGCAGCTTTTAGCGCAATCTGCTGGATTCACAGCCACCAATAAATTTCCCAGCGACTATTACCCTCCTACTCTCACTGGTATGCGTGGCAGTCATGAAGGCTCCTATGAGGTTGCTCATGCATTAGCTTGGAATGGTCAAAAGCCGGCCGTTTATCAAGAGTTAGATGAGCACTATGACTTGGTGGTGGTAGGTGCAGGTCAGAGTGGTCTTGCCGCTGCCTGGTATTATCAAAAGAAAATGGGCCCTACTGCAAAGATACTATTGCTGGACAACCACGATGACTTTGGTGGGCATGCCAAGCGCAACGAATTTCATCAAGATGGGAATATGGTACTTGGTTTGGGCGGGGCTCAAAATATCGAGCCCATGTCGTCATATAGCGCAATGGCGGTTGAATTATTAAAAGATATAGGTATTGACGATCAGGCTCTAGCTGCAATGTCAGCCAATACGCCTGATGATTATATGCTCGGTGGCAAAATTAGCGCCAATAATGGTATGACGATTCCTACTACTGATGGCCATAAAACCCTAAGTGGCAACTGGTTAGGTTTTTTCCATGGGGGTCAAGGGTATGAGGCGGCGGTTAAAGAGTTGCCCATACCTGAGGAAGAGCAAACTAAGTTGATTGCCTTTTTCGGTGGTGATCGAGACTTCCTGGATGATTTGTCTCTCTTGGAGCAATACAGATACGTGAAGTCCGTCAGTTACAACCAATTTTTGACCGAGCGCGTTGGTTTAGCTGAAGAAACCTTGCCCATACTGGGGGCTTTTACCAGTGTTTTAT
>Ga0209532_1003158_pt1 | contig 11102 bp, 9 predicted proteins | sample COG_02_FD_184746 | JGI IMG/M metagenome (GOLD analysis project Ga0209532, IMG submission 184746) | Pelagic Microbial community sample from North Sea - COGITO 998_met_02 (SPAdes) (version 2) | ecosystem: Environmental > Aquatic > Marine > Neritic zone/Coastal water | place: Helgoland, sampling... | reverse complement strand
ATCTCGAGACGCGCAGATTCCTTATCTTTGAAGATGTCTATCTCTCTTTTGAAATTACTTTGAATGTAATCTTGGATTGCACCATTCATTTTGTTCCATTGTTCTGAACCTAAAATCCAACCTTCTCTAAATGCCTTATCAGGAGCATCATAGAATGTTTGGTCACCATTGTATTTGTTTAGTAGTGCCACTTTATAGAAACGGTCTTGGGACTTAGCTTTCTTATCAATGATGTAAAACAACTTTCCGTCTTGATTGTAACTGTCAAAGTGTGAAGAACCGTTCATAGATGCCGTACACCATTTTGTACCAGCACCATAATAACAACTCGTTTTGTGATTCTTTGGGGTTACAATAACGAACCTATTATCCTCATACACTTGGTCAGCACCTTCCAACTCCTTAACTTGTCTTCTGACTTTGTTCTCGTGTTGGTCAATCTCATCTTGAATAGATTGAAGACTATCAAATAAGTAAATGTCTTTCGTCGGTAGTACCTTTTGGTATTTTACAAAGTTCTGAATAAGTTCTCTAGTCTTATTAATATCTACCTTACCAGATTCCATAACCTTACCTAAGAACATTAAGAACTTATGGTTGGATGCTAAATCACGTGACAACATAAAGATTTCTTTAAGTTCATCACTATTAAATTTATCTCTGAACTTATTTAAAAAGTCATCTTTTCTTCCCTCAAGTAATATCTGACTAAGACTCATAATTTGTTATTTACTATAAATACTTCTATTTCCAAGAATCTTTACTATAACCGAACTTACTAAAGTATGGTTCCATATTACTGTAAACTAAATCCGCAATTTCCTGAGTATAGAACCTTTTAAATCTTTGGAACTCCCCCTCATACTCATCAAAGGGTGACTCATTTTTGAAGTTATTAAGAGTAATAAAAGCCGTAATTGCCTGATTCACCTTACTCTCATCTTTAAAGAATGGAATTACCTTTAAGTCATCCCCCATTGTTTCCATATGAATAATATAATCAGGTTCCTTATGAAAGTCTTTCCACGCATTTAAAAAGAAGGGGTCGTGTCTTTTCATATGAGCATCTTGAAAATAATAATCTACCAAATAATCCTTATACTCTAACTCTTCTCCCCTTTTTTTATATTCTTTTAATATATCCAAATACCCTGACACTATAAGTGAATAAGGATTTCTTACATTACATATCACAGGCCAATCTTCTTTTCCTTCAGGAAATCCATGAGTGTGTGTAAATGAACTGTATTCACCATTGACTACGTTTTCAACATAGTTATAAAGGTCGTCAACACCTAACTCACTAAAACACATACTTGTACTCCGTGAACCACATCCAGCGGTCCCCCACCAAATAAATTTAAACTTATCACTTGCATTCATATTTACAGATATTGTATTTTACATATATTTATAACTAAATAATAAACTTAAACTACTTTAAAGAAACAATATTATGGGATGCGGTTGTAAAAACAAACAAAATGGTCAGACTCAGTCACAAACTAAGTCTCAAACTACACAAACACAGGTTCAAAATGCTATTAAAAAAACAGTTGAGAAGTATTACGAAAAGAAGTAATATCTAAAAAAAAACTATCGCAGAATGAAAGGGAGGATTTATTTCTCCCTTTTTTTGTATTTATAGTAAAACAGTTACAATGGACTTAATTCAATTTTTGGAAGATAACGACCTCGGAGATTTCATCAAGAAATATTTCAATGGTGATACCCAATCTTTTATGAAATTCCTTCAATCCAAAAATCTCATTGAGGAGATGATGGACCACTTAATCGAAGAAGGTTACTTAACTGATGTTATGAGTATGTACTACGAGGAGAATCCTAAGTTCGTCACTGAATTCTTATTGGGTTACCTTGATGACGTTATTATTGATGGTGACAAATATTGGATGCACATGCAACGTGAAGATTTGTCTAAGTTTTTCGCCGATGATAGAGACAATTCTATATCATTAGCTAAGTTAATTTTACAGGATGACGTACCTTTATTAGATTTAAATTCTGAAATATATAACCTTACTGACTTTATAGGGGAACTCTCTCCTGAAAATATTAAATTATTAAAACAATCAGTTTACGAGGAAGTGGAAAGTCAAGAGGTTGAGGTTAACGGTATCAAAGACATAGTAACCTTTGACCTCATAGACAATATGGATGATGATGAGTTATCAACATTCATCAAAAAAAATGTCCCTGACACTTTACAAGAATTAGAAAATTTAAATAGAAACGCTGAGGAGGCCGCAATCTATGATGAGTTATACAATGATGTAATGAATGGGTTAAGATACTTATTTGACGAACATTTCTTCTCACGTGAGATTCCATATAAAAGGAAGACTTACAAAGCCGGAACCAATGAACCCATCGAAGTTCAAGATTTTCACTATCAGGTTGACGTAACAAAACTTTTACCAGAAGTTGTTAAGACAGTCTTAAGTTGGGGTGGTTACAGTAGTGACAACGACTTTGAATATTACGGTAGTTTAGAATCACTTTTGGAATATTACTTAGATGAAGTAGGTGAACAAATCAATGTTTCTTGGCCTGAATGGGCAGACGATGAAAAGGTCCAAGAATATGTAAATGATAACTTCCAAGATTATCTATAATATCTTATTTTCTTTATAGTATTCCTTTTTATCTTTTTATAAAAATTAATATATGAGAGTCAATTCATTAGTAATCGATGATTTTTACAACAATCCTTATGAGGTTAGAGAATTCGCACTAGAGCAGGATTTTGACGTAACAGGTACATTTCCCGGTTATCGGACAAAACCATTTACAAATGACTCAATAAAAAACAATATTGGAGACACTATTAGACCATTTGCTGGTGAAATTACTTGGTGGGGTGGCGAATATACTGGAGCCTTTCAATTTACAACTGCGGATGACCGTTCATGGATACATTCAGACTCATACACTGATTGGGCTGGTGTATTATATTTAACACCTGATGCACCAATTACTGCAGGTACAGGAATATATAAACATAAACATTCAGGATTAATGAATTGGGATTATGACGCACATAAAGATGATGAGTTTGACCCCAATTCACCAATGGAAACATCAAAAGATATCACCAAATGGGATTTAGTTGATAGGTTTGGTAACTTATTTAATCGACTAATTCTATATAGAGCCGATAACTTCCATATCTCATTGGATTACTTTGGTAAAGACCTAAACGACGGAAGACTATTTCAGGTATTCTTCTTTAACACAGAAAAATAATAATGAAAACATTTTTTAATCAACCTTTATTAAATCCTAACCACGATGTCAAATCTATAAAAGAAGAATTTGAAAAGAATAGAGTGGTGGTAATAAAAAATTTCTTAAACCCAATAATCGCAGAACGATTACACACATGGTTTACTGAAGAAATGCCTAAAGATTGGTGGAGAATATCATCATACCCTAAGTTAGATGGTGGTGAAGGATTCGACTTAATACCTTTTAGTGATGATTTTAGTGATGATATTAGACAGATGTATACCCACTCAATTAGTAGTTTTAAAGATAATAAGTTCTCATATAACTTTCATAGGACAATCAACGACCATAATGATACCTGTGATTGTTTTGAATGTGGATTTAGAGAGTCCATTACCAATGATGAAATTTTAAAATTCTTAAATGAAATTACAGGTCAAGGTCTCACAGACACTGATGAAGTTTTTGGTGCGGTTTATCTACCTGGTGACTTCTTATCACCACATCAAGACTCACCTAACGGTACCTTAGGGTTCACACTTCAGTTAACAAAGAATTGGAAACCTCAATTTGGTGGTAACTTACATTTTATGGATGGACCTAATGGTGAGGTTGAAAAAATTGTTGTACCTAGCTTCAACACATTAACAATATTTGATTTACCTAAAGGTGTTGGAAAGTGGCATTATGTTTCTACAGTATCACCAGGTGTTGAAGAGTTAAGACTCACTTACGCTGGGTGGTATAAATAAGTCAGGACGTATAAATATTGATAAGTTAGTTAGTGTCTCAACACAATAACATTCTGAATAAGATGTCTGATATTCACCCTTACTTTTAAATGCCAATATTAATGGTTGAAAGATTCTATCAAAATCTTTCCATAACAAATCGTAATTAATACCACACTCCATCACTAAGTCATATACTTCATGATGGTACGCCTCTACTATTTTTAAATCGGGATATTCATTCTCAAACATTACCAATTGATTTGGTATATCAAAACCGTTTAATTTATCATGTTTTTCTGTATAAGAAGGGTATAAAGCAAGTTGGTCATAAAACCTTTGAGTTTCTTCATCGTACTCACCTTGCTTCATAAAATAAACCATTAATAAAAATGGAGTATCGTCTTCAAAAAGTTCGTGGTAAGTTTCTTTGTCGTACCTAACAAACATATTATTTGTAGTTAGGTCCTGATATCCAAGCCACTAATGATTTTCTATTACCCTCTGTAACGGGTAATACTCTATGTAAGATAAACGAAGGAAATATCGCTACTCCACCTTTTTTCTTTGGTATTACTAAATCTCGTGAACCCACTTTAAGTTCAACTTCACCGCCTTCATAATCTTCCTCATCACTTAGTTGAATGATTATTGAAAGTTTTCTCTGTGAAACACCTGGACCGATATCCGCATGCCATGAGTAATGACCTTTTTGTTCTCCGAAGTATTGAGTATACTGTAAAGTATCACCAAAACCTATAAGGTCAAAGTTCCACCTCATCTCTTCATTAGCCTCCAATGTTCCCAAAGCTAAACGGTCAAAAATCCATTTAGTGTTTTCGGAGATGTCAATCCATCCAACGGTACTTTTTCTAATTTCAGGTATAATATTAAGACCATCTACCCCACCACCAACTTCACCTTCTGATTGGTCTGTTAATTCACCCCATTGGATGATGTATTCTATTTCCTCTTCGGTGAATAGGTCTTCAAAATAGTAGAAGTGTAAATGTTCTACCATTTTATCTTTGTAGTAATCTACAAACGGGTCTGAGTAAATGTATTCCATAACTTTAATTTTTAAAAATATAAACTATTCTTCAATTAAAATAAAGTAGAAGGTAATGAAAATTATAGACACATTTATGTTTAATGATGAACTCGATTTATTGGAGTTCAGATTAGAGTATTTATACGACCACGTAGACCACTTTGTATTAGTGGAATCAAATGTTACACACAGAGGAGTACCTAAAACAATATTTTATTCCTTATATAAGGATAGATTTGAGAAATATCAAGACAAAATCACACACATACTAACAACCGATATCCCAAAAAAACTTGAACTTACAGATTTAGTTAAAAATACTATTTGTGATGATGATGATTACATTTACCGAGAACAACTTCAAAGAAGTAAAATCATTGAGGGCTTAAAAGAGTTAGAATTGGATTATGAGGACATTGTATTGGTTTCAAACATTGATGAGTTACCAAGTGTCCAATCTTTTAAGGAACTACCTCAGTTCTTATCTATATCCCCTTTGAAGTATAAACATAAGTGGTTGGTATGGAACCATACCATGAAAAGACGTAAGGAATGGCAAGGTACGTCCGCATTTTATTACACACATTTAATTCAAAAACCCAATGAGTTAAACTCAATTAGGTTGGTTGATGTGGATGAAAATGTGAATGAGTATTTCTCACTCGAATCAGGTTGGCATCTCAATTGGTTTGGTGGGGTGGAATCATGTATCAATAAAATTTACACATCCTCAAATAGGGGAAGGGACAAAGGTGCTTACTATAGAAGAAAAAGTTTTAGGGATTTAGCTATCAATAAAAGATACCCAAATATTAATACTTCACACATCGAAACTTTAGAGCTTACATCTAAATCTGAATTACCTAAAAATTATAAATCATTACCTTTCTACGACCCATCTAAAGACCCTAATGTTTACGACTCAGTAATTTACAACGGAGAGAAAGAGGCACTTATTATGAGACTATATGAACTTAAAGAAGCGGTTGATTACTTTGTAATACTTGAAGGTAACTATGATTCTGATTTTAAGTTCCCTGAATTACAAGATGAATTATCAGAATATGATAATAAAATCATTTATATACAATTAGAAGATTACACAAATATAGAGACAACAATACATGAACATGAGTTAAAAATGTTACAAAAAACATTTGAACATCTTGAACTAAAAGAAAATGATTTTATATACTACTCACAAATTGAGTGTATACCATCCTACGAAGGTTTAGAAGTAAATCATTTCGATTTTAATAAATACGAATTGGAATTTATAACACTACAAATGAGATGGTTTTATCAAAATTTCGAAAATGAATTGAATGATAATTATTACGGAACGATATTAACCTCATGGGGTAACCTAAAAAACTCATCACTATATAAGTTCTATCAATTAAAAGATGAACCTGTACATTCAGTTATTAAATACAGAGGTTGGTATCTATGTAACTTCTACAAGAAAGAATATCCATTATATGAAGGTGACGTAATTTTAAATGTCTTAGACTCATGGAATTACTATCCTCAGTACTATGAAAGGTACTTCTTAAATTAGTCCCTTATCTTTCGCCCTATTCTCTAAATCAACCACTTGTAACTCTTTTGTTCTGAGTAGTTTGTTTTGTTGTTGAAGTCCTTCAGTAAGTACTGCAATCATAATTTGGTAGTTGACCAACTTAGTTCCATCAGGTGATTCAGATACCGCTTGTGGGAAATATTCCTCAACCTCTTGTGCAATGAAACCAACTGTAGGTGCATCTGTTTTTTCTTGAGGTATACCATTTACAATTTCTCTCCATTGGAAACTAACACCTCTCATCTTTAAAATACGGTCTAAGGCATCTTCAATCTGTCTGTAGTTCTTCTTCAATCTTCTATCTGAAGGTCCTCCAGGTGCTCCCATATAACCCTTAGGTCCTTTATTACCCTGTGGCCCTGTATAACCTTTAGGTCCTTTTGGAGCAGAACTATAACCTGTTGGACCTGTTGAACCTTGTGTTCCTCTTGGTCCTTTAATACCTTTTGGTCCATCATTACCTTGTGGTCCTCTATTACCTTTAATACCCGCGTAACCTTTAGGTCCTTTTGGTCCGGTTGAACCTTGTGGTCCTTGTGGTGAAGAACCTGCTGAACCTCCTGGTCCCTGAACCCCTTGACCTCCACGATATCCTTTAGGTCCACCAACTCCTTTCGTTCCTTTCGCTCCTGGATTAGCATAACCTTTAGGTCCCTTATCGTTTGAAGTTGGCCCTGTTGAACCAGTGTCGCCTCTATCTATCGCACCCTTATAACCTTTAACACCTTTAGTACCTGGGTCACCTGTTGAACCTCCCGGTCCTTGATTATTACTCCCTGTTGGCCCTGTTGAACCACCAGGACCGGCAGCTCCTTGAGCTCCACGATATCCTTGAACCTTTGGTCCTTTATCCCCTGTTGTTCCTATAGGTGAAGAACCTTGACCACCTTGTGGTCCTTGTGGTGAAGAACCTTGCGGCCCCTTAGCACCTCTATTACCTTTAACACCTACGTAACCCTTAGGACCCTTAATACCTGTATCTCCCTGAGCACCAGTGTTTCCACGACTACCAGTTGCACCTTTTTGACCTTTATTACCTTTAGGTCCGTCAGGAGCGGTTGGTCCTTTATAACCTTTAGGTCCCTTATCAGTTGAAGTCGGCCCTGTCGAACCAGTGTCACCCCTGTCTATCGCACCCTTATAACCTTTTACACCTTTGGTACCTGCAGAACCTCCAGGTCCTTGAGGTCCTTGATTATTACTTCCTGTTGGTCCTGTTGAGCCCTGAGGAGCTCTATCACCCTGAGGTCCTTGTGGTGACGCACCTGTTGAACCTCCTGGTCCTTGTGGTGACGCACCTGTTGAACCTCCTGGTCCTTGAGGTGAACTACCTTGTGGTCCTTTGTTACCCACAGCTCCTTTGTAACCTTTAGGTCCCTTAGAACCTGTAGTTCCTGTATACCCTTTTGGTCCTTTAGACCCTGCAGGTGCAGTTGGACCTTTAATACCTTTAGGTCCATCAGGTGCAGTATAACCTTTATCACCTGTTGGTCCTGTCGAACCACCTGGTCCTTGTGGACCAGCATTCGCATACCCTTTAGGACCTTTTGGTCCCGGATTTGGCGCTCCAATAGGACCTCTAGGACCCGTATTATTACTACCTACCCCACCTTGTGGTCCTTTGGGTCCTGTATTTCCTCTATTTCCTTGAGGTGACGCACCTGTTGAACCTCCCGGTCCTTGAGGTGAGTTACCTATAAACCCTTTAGGACCCTTAGGCGAATTACCCGTAGTACCTTTGTTACCCTTATTTCCTTTTGTTCCTTTATTACCTTTTGGTCCATCAGCACCTGTAGCACCTCTATTACCTTTAGCACCTAAGTTACCTTTAACACCTTTTTGACCTATAGTACCTGCTGGAGCAATTGGTCCTTTGTCACCTGTTGGCCCTGTTGAACCACCTGGTCCTTGTGGACCAGCATTCGCATACCCTTTAGGTCCTTTTGGTCCCGGATTTGGTGCTCCAATAGGACCCCTTGGTCCTTGAGTAGAATCACCGACCCCACCTTGACTACCCTGCGAACCTTGATTACCTTGTGGTCCCTGAGGTGAAGGACCTGTTGAACCTCCTGGTCCCTGAGGAGATGGTCCGATAAATCCTTTAACCCCTTGCGGTGAATTACCAGTTACCCCCTTATTACCCTTATTACCTTTATTACCTTTGTTACCTTTTGGACCTAATGTACCCTTGGTACCTTTATTACCTTTCGGTCCATCATTACCTGTTGGACCTTTATCTCCTACACCACCTGCTGGTGCTGTTGGCCCTTTATCACCTGTTGTCCCTGTCGGCCCTGTTGAACCTTGAGGTCCTTGGTTTGTATCACCAATTGGACCTTTAATACCTGGACTAGATTCACCCGTCGGACCTTTTGGTCCTGGATTGGCATCACCCTGAGGTCCTCTACCACCCTGAGTGGAATCACCTACCCCGCCTTGTGGTCCCTGAGAACCTTGGTTACCTTGGTTTCCTTGTGGTGATGCACCTGTTGAACCTTGACCTCCCTGTGGAGAATTACCTATAAATCCTTGAGGACCCTTAGGTGAATTTCCTTGAGGCCCCTTGTAACCTTTTACACCTTTATTACCCTTATTACCTTTGAGACCTGTAGAACCTTTTACACCTTTATTACCCTTGGCTCCCAACGTACCCTTAGTACCTTTATTACCTTTAGGACCGTCATTACCTGTTGGTCCTTTATCTCCTGTACCACCTGCCGGTGCGATAGGACCTTTGTCACCACCTTCACCCGTCGGCCCTGTTGAACCCTGAGGTCCTTGGTTTGTATCACCCGTCGGACCTTTTGGTCCTGGATTGGCATCACCTTGTGGGCCTCTATTACCTTTTGTGGAATCACCGACCCCACCTTGACTACCTTGATTACCTTGTGACCCCTGTGGCCCTTGTGGTGACACTCCTTGAGAACCTTGTGGTCCCTGAGGTGAAGGTCCTGTTGAACCACCACCACCTTGAGGTGATGTACCTTGAGTACCTTTAGGTCCTTTAGGTGAATTTCCCTGAGGACCTTTAGTACCTTTAAATCCTTTAGTACCTTTATCTCCTTTGGCTCCGCCACCACCTTTTACACCTTTATTACCTTTTGGCCCATCATTACCTATCGAACCTTTATTACCTTTAGAACCAAGAGTACCTTTTATACCCTTTTGACCTTTTTCACCTGTAGGTCCTTTTTCACCTGTAGGTCCAATAACTGGCTCACCTTTTTGTCCCTTATCACCGGTAAAATTATCACCAGCACCACCTTGTGAACCTTGTGTAGAATCACCTGTAGGTCCACCGTCACCAGTTGAACCACCCTCTCCGTTATCACCTAAACCTCCTTGAGGTGAGTTTCCTTGAAAACCTTTTTCTCCTTTTGGTGAATCACCACCATCACCATCACCACCTTTGGGTGAATCACCTTGGGGACCTTTAGCACCTTGTGGTGAATTTCCTTGAGTACCTTTAACACCCTTAGTACCTTTAGTACCATCTTCACCTGTAGGTCCTTTTGTTCCCTTATTACCTTTTTGGCCCTTATCGCCGTTAAGAGGTGTAACACCTTTATCTCCTGTTCTACCTTTAACACCCTTATCACCTTTATCACCGACCTGACCAGTAGAACCTTGAGAACCCGTAGTACCTGGACCACCCTTAGGTCCTTTTTGTCCCTTGTCGGCACTAGTAGATGAACCTTTAGACCCTTGAGGTCCGATTGGCCCTTGTGGCCCTTTCTCACCTTGGTCAGCAGTTGAAGAGGTCGGACCAACCTCACCTTTAACACCTTTTTGACCAGTACCACTAACGGCAGCAGGACCTTGCCAAACACCTGAACTATTAATCCTACTAGTACCACCAATTTTTACTGTACCACTACCATCAACATTGAAACGAGCGTCTGTTTCATAAAGAGGGTTATCTCTAAGTATAATGGCATTATTAGCACCCGCAAATTTTAAGGTTTCATCACTTTCACTATAAGTAAGATTTATTGTTGATGCAGTACTTCCCGAAAATTGAAATTCACCGTCACCTGGAATTATTTTAATATTCTTACCCATTATACTATAACTTCTTTGAGTCTATTTATTCTTTCTCTAATATCTGTAATTAGTTCCATATGTTCTTGAACTGCACCAATACCTAAGGCAGTAATTAAATCATACTTAAGTGAGTGTATTCCCCTCTCATCTTTAAATACAACTTCAGGTAATATTTCTTCAACTTCCTGTGCAATAAACCCAATAGATTCACCTTCTAAGTGTTGTCTATGTGTTTTAGTAAATTCGTCATCATTCCAATCAAAATAAAGTCCTTTTAACTTTAAAAGTTTCTCTAAGTTACCTTTTAATCCTTTTAAGTTATCTTTGTAACGAATATCTGATGCTGGGCCTTGGGGACCAGTTGGACCTTTAGAACCCGTATTACCTCTATTACCTTGAGAACCTGTTGAACCACCAGGTCCAGTAACGTGACTACCTTGAGCCC
>Ga0209532_1003157_pt1 | contig 11103 bp, 7 predicted proteins | sample COG_02_FD_184746 | JGI IMG/M metagenome (GOLD analysis project Ga0209532, IMG submission 184746) | Pelagic Microbial community sample from North Sea - COGITO 998_met_02 (SPAdes) (version 2) | ecosystem: Environmental > Aquatic > Marine > Neritic zone/Coastal water | place: Helgoland, sampling... | reverse complement strand
CCGCCACTGTAGAGGTCCAATTCGCGGCCGGTCCGTTTCTCATAATCTTTGATCCACTGCTTCATGTAGCCACGTAAATATTCGCGGAAATACGGTGCTAGACCAGCCGTATGACTCTGTGGTCGGAATTCCAGCTGAAGGGGGATTTGTTGCAGGCTGTCTTTTTCTGCTACCGTAAGCATGCCGTTTTTAACCATTTGCACGAACACTTGGTCGCGCCGTTGTTTGGTACGTTCCGGGTAGCGTTTAGGATTGTAGAGGGAAGGATTTTTTGCCATGGCGACGAACACCGCGGCTTCCTCTATGGTGAGGTCAATGGGCTTCTTGTTGAAGTAGACGCGGGCGGCAGAATTGATACCGACGGCTTGGTAGAGAAAGTCCAATTGGTTCAAATACAAGGCAATAATTTCGTCTTTCGTGTAGAGCCGCTCGAGCTGTACCGCAATGATCCATTCGCCCAATTTCTGTCCAATGCGCTCCACCAGATTACGCGCCGGTTCGTTGTACTGCATCTTCGCCAATTGCTGCGTGATCGTAGAGCCACCACCTTTGGAGCCCAAATACACTACAGCACGTGCCAGTGCCTTAGCATCCACTCCACTGTGTGAATAGAAGCGTTCATCTTCTGTTGACACGAGCGCTTTTCCCAGCCAAGGCGAGAGTTCATCGAAGGTCGCAGCCGTCCTGTTTTCGCGAAAGAAGGTACCGAGGGTTTCACCGTCTTCGGTAATGATCTCAGTGGCCAATTTTGTATCGGGATTCGCAATCTGTGCGATGTTTGGTAATTCACCAAACACGCCCATGTTCGTTAGACTGAGCAAAATCGACAAACCCCAAACCGGTCCCGTGAGCACGACTGCCGTCCAGATGATTTGCTTGCGGTAATTGCGTTTCTTTTTTTCTTTCTCTTGTGCCATAGCCTCTCAAAAATACCAATATCTCAGACCGGTTTACTGCCGGATAAGAAGAACTTTTCCTTGCGATGTAACTGTCCCTAATGCATCAGTGATGTAGACCAGGTACACACCACTTGCTGCGGGCTGACCGCTCAGGTTTGTGCCGTTCCATCTTGCTGTTCCGCCATTCGATTGCGTTTCATAAACAAGCGCTCCCGTGACGTCCGTAAATTTCACTACTGCGCCTTCAGGGCAGCCCTGGACAAAAATGGGTCCTTCATAGCCGGGGCGCACTGGATTCGGGTAGATGGCGGCTTCGGGCACATCGCCGGCATAGCCGGGTGTGGCATCGCCGCGGTAGCCGATCAATCCCTTCGAGGTCGCAATCAGAAGCTCCCCGCTGGTCGGATCAGCAGCAATACTGAGTATGTCATTTGCGAGCAAAGGGGAATTGGTCGCCGTGAATTGCTGCAGGGTTTGTAAGCCCTCGGGACTGACTAAAAAGAGTCCAGCGCCGCGTGTTCCTATCCACTTGCGGTTGCCGCCGTCAACGAAAATGCTCGTGATGGGCGTTTCTCCTAAAAGTTTTTGAACCACACCGTCTTCTTCAAAAAGGATAGGACGCGCATCGGAATTTCCACCGTTAAAAATATTTGATGGACTGTACAGCACCACTAACCCTTCATCCGTGCCGATCCACAATTCTCCGTCCTGGTCCACAGCCATGCTCAGGACATGATTGGAGGGCAGGTTGCCACTTCCAGTACCCGAAGTGATCTGACGTTTCAACCCGTCGGAAGCACGGTAGGCGTAGATGCCGTTCGTTCGACTTTGAATGAAGAACATGCCGTCGCGGTGAACGATGTTTTTTAACGCCACGCCGTCTGCACCGGGACTTAAAGCAAAATTGGACCAATTTCCGGCTGCATCTTTCTTAAACAATGGCGCAGCTACTAAACTTTGTACACCCCAAAGATTGCCTTCATCGTCAAAGGTCAATCCACCGGTCCGCAGATCATCTTCATTGCTATTCAGTGCGAGAAGCGCACCATTTGTATTGCTGGCGCGAAACCAGCCCGTCGTATCGCCGTCGGTCAACTCAACAATCCCGCCGCCCCAACTACTGAGGTACAGTCGCTCGCCTGATGCCGTGAATTCGTGAGCAGCACTCACAAAATCTGTCAAACCGTAGAGGTAATTTTTATCCCAATGCGTCCATTGCTGTCCATCGTAACGACCGGCGCCGTCGCTGGAATAGGCTTTTGACCAGAGCTCGTTCAGGGCACCCGGCAAATGAAGAACGCCGCCTGTATTTCCGCGGTAGGCCGAAGCATAAGGATTGGTCCCAGCTGGTTTAGGATCATTGTCTTTACCCAATCCGTAAGGCACGAGGTGAAATGCTTTGTTGCTGTAGGGGCTGCTGGGAAGAATGCGCTTGACCTTCGTGCGGTCTTTTACGCGCACCATGCCCGTTTGAAAATTACCCGTGTAGAAGGCATTCTCACTGGCTACAAACGCAGAGGAGAGCGGACGAAGCACGCCTGGAGCGAACAGCGCATTGGAGATATTGACGGAATCCACAGGGCTGTTTTTTTGGTCCAATTTTTTACCAATAACATTGAAATCACGTGTAACTACGAGCCAGTCTTCATTCACGCGTACATCCTGTATTTCTTGACTTAAGCTTCCGCCGCCCCATGGTTGCGCATAGGTTCCAGCCTCCCAATCGCCGTTGCTGTTTTCGCTAACATCAAAAAGTAGTGTTCCTGACGTAAGGTCGGTTGCGGCATACAAGAAACATTCATCTATGTCGTACCATACCAGGTTGTTGGGGTCGTAGACACTTGCGAAAACACGGTAATCTACAGCGGCCCACTGCGGTAAATTTTCGGTAAGGTCGGCGACTAAAAGATCATTTTGCTGGGCAGGAGAATAGACGCAGGCGGTGCCCGCGGGATTGATGTCAAATGAAGAAACAGCAATAGGGCTGTAGTTGTCGCCTAGAAGAAAAGTTCGCCCGGCGAGAAGGGAGGAAACTTCAAATTCTACCAATCCGAAGTTCGTTCCTGCATAGGCCCTTCCATCAAAAAAGGCGAAGCCATTGATTTGTTTTAATCCGGTAAAAGACGGCGTTTCTTCAATGGCGGTGATGGGTTGGAAAGAGCCATTGCGCCAAACATCGATGCGACCGTTAGCGTAGCCAATCCAAACGGTTTGTGAGGAAGGATCTGAGCGTAAAGCAGTGATGTTGGTTCCAGAAAGTCCGTTGATGCGGGAGTACCTGGAAAATTCGTCGGTGCTGCCGTCAATAATGAGTAAGTTGTCCTGGGAGGCGCAGAAAACGAGGGGGTCTAATTGGTCCACGTGGTCAAACGTGTTGTACGGAAGATGGTCAACCCAGTACTCAAAGGCACTCGCAGCCTGCCATTTTTCATCCTGTGCCTTCAAGTACGGGGCTAACATAACCGCAAAACACGCGGTGAGGAGAATTTTAAACAGATTCCGTTCAATCATGGGTTCAATTTACGACCTTAGTATCGCAAACAACACAACAAAGTTGTTGTTTGATAGCATAAATATAACGACCATGGCATGCAGTAATTGTGGCAGCGGTGGTGGCGTTCCAAAGGGTTGTCAAAGCAACGGCTCATGTGGAACTGGAGGATGCGGAAAACTGTCGGTCTATGACTGGCTTTCAAATATGGAACTACCCTCAACAGATCAAGCTTTTGATTGGGTTGAGGTCAGATTTAAGAACGGACGCAAGGAATTTTTCCATAATGCAGAAGGTCTTCCACTCCAGATCGGGGATGCTGTGGCTGTTGAAGCCCACTCCGGACACGACATAGGTAACGTCTCTATCACCGGGGAGCTGGTAAAGCTCCAGATGAATAAAAAGAAGTTCAGGTATGAATCGGAAGAGAATCCGAACAAAGTATACCGCAAAGCGTCAGAACGCGATTTAGAAAAATGGGCGGAAGCTCGAGCGCGTGAAAAGAAAACCATGATGCAGAGCCGCGATGTGGCCCAGCGTCTAGGGTTGAAGATGAAGATTTCTGATGTTGAATTCCAGGGCGACGGTTCAAAAGCGACGTTCTATTACACGGCAGATGAGCGGGTAGATTTTCGTCAATTGATTCGCGAATTGGCCCAATTGTTCTCTGTTCGTATTGAAATGAAACAGATCGGTGCACGCCAGGAAGCTCAACGTTTGGGCGGTATAGGTTCCTGTGGCCGTGAGCTGTGTTGTTCAACTTGGCTGAGCGACTTCCGGAGTGTGAATACTGCGGCAGCGCGCTATCAGCAGCTTAGTCTGAACCCCCAGAAGTTGGCGGGCCAGTGTGGTAAGTTGAAGTGTTGTCTGAACTATGAATTGGACAGCTATATCGAAGCAGTAAAGCGTTTCCCTTCACCTTCAAAGAAACTCAAGCTCGCAAAAGGCGTGGCGTTCTTCCAGAAAATGGACATTTTTAAGGAGATGCTTTGGTATTCGCTCGACAGCGACCCCAACAACTGGGTGCCGCTAAAGCTCGACCAGGTCCTTGAGATTGTGGAAGCGAACAAAAAGGGGGAAACTCCGGATGACCTTGCAGAATTTGCTTACGTTGAGCAGCCTAAAGTGAAAGCGGAAGTCGCTGTAGCCGATTTCGTAGGTGGAAGTGCAGAAGATAGCATTACTCGTTTCGATCAGCCCAAGGGTCGAAAAAACCGGGGTGGACGCAACAGAAATCGCGGTGGTCGTAACCGCAGTGGTAAAAAACCAAACGCACCGAAAAAAGCAGAATAATGCCGTTTTTTGCGCAAAAACACATAAAAACAGCTGAAAATCGACTCGTTTTGGGTCTTTTTTCACTGTTTTTACTTTTTCTACAAAGTTGTTCTCCCCCGCCAGTTTTAGATGAACTGACCACTTTTGAAAACAACCGGTGGCATTTGGACAGCGCGATCACCGTGCAGTGGGCACCGGAAGATGCAGAAACACCTGTTTTCATGGGCATGTACGTCAGGCATCTAGACGACTATCCGTACAATAATCTGTACCTCTTTCGCACTATACGTTCAAGTCAGGGCGTGGAATATTCGGATACCGTGAATATCGCATTGGCGGATGACCTGGGCCGTTGGAACGGAACCGGGATGAGTACGCTGAAAACAGTCTTCGCACCCATAGGCGGAGGTGCGGTTCGCTTCAAAGGGGACGAGCGGTACACCCTGTCCATTATTCATGGAATGCGCGATACTGTACTCACGGGGATTCAAGACGTCATCGTAAAATTTGAGCAGGCAGAAAACTAGGTCCGCTTAGAACAACAGTTGCTCCCAAAGCACATCCATAAGATGTACTGCGCTGCGTGAACTGAGGTCTTCGATCTGGTGACGGCATGAAGTCCCAGTGGCGACGATGTGTTCACCTTCGAATGATTCAACGGCCGGGAGTAAGACTAAATCGGCCATCTTTTTACTCATTTCGAAATTTTCGCGCTTCATACCGTAGGACCCGGCCATGCCGCAGCAACTGCTCTTTATTCGATTGACTTCTGCGCCTAACAGGAGTTGGAGCACGTAGGCCGTATCGCCTGCACTTTCTAAGCTTTTCTGGTGGCAGTGGACGTGGAGTAAAATTTCCTCTGGGTATGACGCGAAGAGTTGCTTCGACCCGGTTAGCTTTGGCAATTCGTCTGCTAAAAACTTATCGAGGGTGGAGATGCGCTGGCTTGAAATCCAGGCCTTTTCTTCCGGCAATAACCTTCCGTATTCGTCTATTGCACTCAAAACCGCACTTGCCTCTAAACCCAAAATCGGTGCGTTTTTGAGCGTTTTTGCCGCATTTTTGAGCTTTTTTAGTGTTTTTTGGGCCAAAATCCTGGATTCTGGTAAAAAACCACCACTTATTGCTGCACGTCCACTTGGGCTACAAACGATCGCTGGAATGTACCCGAGCGCGCCGAGCACATCACATGCCTTGCCCACCAACATAGGATCGTTCGCCTGGGTAAATTCATCCACCCACAAAATCACGGCGCGCTCGTGGCCTACGGCACTTTTTACCGAATAGCTTTTTTCATAGGCTTTCATATAGGCCGGTGGTGCCAGCTCCGGAACAGATCGCTCTGGGTGAATGCCCAACAATCGCTTGGTCAGTCCTGATTTCAGGATAGGGTTGATCAAACGCCATAATCCTTGATAGCTCAAGCTCTTGTGGAAGTTGGCAAATGCCTTATCCGCTAGGGTGCGTTTAGAACGGTTTTGATAGAGATATTCAGACTTCATTGCTGCCATATCGACCCCAGAAGGACATTCCTTCGTACACCCTTTACAGCCCACACAATGTTGCATGGCTTCTGCTAATTCAGGTGCCTTGAATCCAGCTATACTCTGTTCGGTCAATACGCTGCGCAGCACATTCGCACGCCCACGCGTACTGTCCCATTCATCACGCGAGGCCATGTAGGAAGGACACATTAAGGCACCGGTATGCGGCAGTCGTCGGCAGTCGCCCGATCCGTTGCACTTTTCTACGGCGCGTAAGAATCCACCTTCCTCGTTAAATGGGAACTGGGTGTCTAAAACCGACTCCTCACGGTCTACTTCATATCGTAAGTCATCGTTCATGGGTTTGGCACCCACAATCTTGCCCGGGTTCAATCGGTTCTCAGGATCCCACGCCTTCTTGAAGCTTTCCATCCATGGATATACCTGTGGCCCGTAAAAGTCTTTTATAAATGCTGCTCGAACGCGACCGTCACCGTGCTCGCCCGAGAGCGAGCCGCCGTATTTTTTAACGAGTGCGGCGCTGGCTTTACTGATTTCATATAATAATCGGACCCCTTCGGAAGTCTTTAAATTTAGAATAGGGCGCAGGTGCAATTCCCCAGCACCGGCATGGGCGTAGTAGACACTTTCCTGGCCGAAGTCCTGCATTAATTCATCAAACTCACGGATATAATCTTGAAGCACATCAACGCGCACGGCGGTATCTTCAATACACGCCACGGGTTTTGCATCGCCCGGCACATTAGAAAGCAGTCCCAATCCTGCGGCACGGAGCTTCCAAACTTTATCGCTGTCGTCCCCAAAGAGCTCGGCTCGGGCATAGCTGTGCTCGCATTGTAGGGCAGCTAAATTTTCGGTCAACTCTGCTTCTGTTGATCCACGAACTTCAACGAGCAGAATAGCTGCGGGATCACCTTCCACAAAATCCCGGTATCTTGAATATTCTTTACTCTCACGCGTACATTCTAAGATGATGCGGTCCATGAGTTCGAGTTGATAGGGCCCAAAGGCCATCAATTTCGGCGTTGCACTCATGGCGTCGTCCATGCTGTGGTAGTGCAAGGCAGCTACTGCGACATGAGCAGGCGGCAGGGGATCCAGTGCCATGCGAATCTTGGTGGTAATGCCTAATGTTCCTTCAGAGCCACACATGACAGCTAAGAGTGCATCGGGACCGTTGCCAATTAAATCGATCGCATACCCAGTATTTCTTCTGTGAATACTCGGATCTGGGAAATGAGCGGCGAGATTTTCGGTGGACCAAGCTTGGGACCATTGTGCTAGCCATTGTGCAACGGCTTCCGGAATTTCTCGTACCCCTTCAGAGTCGATTGCGCCCATGGCTCGCAACACCCCATCTGCGGTGACCAGCTCAAGGCCAAGCAGCTTTTCGCGTGTGGTTCCGTAAGAAATAGAGGTGGAGCCGGAGCTGTTATTGCCCACCATTCCGCCCATCATACAGCGGTTGGAGGTGGAGGTATTGGGACCGAAAAACAGCCCGTATTTCTTGAGGTGGTGGTTCAGTTCATCACGTACGACACCCGGCTGTACTTCTGCCCATCGCTCCTCCACGTTGATATGGAGAATGGCGTTCATGTGCCTGCCGGTATCGAGAACGGTACCATCGCCAACGACTTGGCCGGCGAGGGAGGTTCCTGCGGCGCGTGGGATCAGTGGCTTGCCTGATTTAACAAGTACGACCACATCATCAGCCGATTTTGGAAAGGCCACAGATTCGGGCGTTTCCTGGTAGATGGAAGCATCCTGTGCATAGGCACGTTGAAGGAGTTTATCGCTGGGTTGAGTCACGGTTTTACACCATAAAGTTATCGGTCAACTGACCTTCGCCCAATTCTGCATTTCCAGTGTTGAGGTGACGCAACAACGGACATGGGCGGTAGCGGTCGTCCCCATAGTGTTTGTGGCAGCGTTTTAAGGTGCCGAGCACTTGGTCCCAGCCCATCTCACGTCCCCACTGAATGGGTCCTTTGGGGTAATTTACCCCTTTAGTCATGGCGAGATCTACATTTTCAGGTGAGGCAATACCTTGCCAAACCGCATCTAAAGCTTCATTGATAATGAGGCACAGAATGCGCTCGACGATTTTTTCGCTCAGCAGGGGATCAATTTCCACTTCTTCCTGTGCCACTACTGCGGCGTCCATACCACTAGCGTAGTTGTAGAAACCACGGCCGGTTTTACGACCGAACAATCCGGCTTCTTTCAGTCTTTTTTGGGTGATGGAAGGGCGGAAGCGTGGGTCGTAAAAGAATTGGCTCCAGACGGTTTCCGTCACCGTATAATTCACGTCGTGACCGATGAGATCAGTCAATTCAAAAGGTCCCATTCGAAACCCGATACTTTTCACTGCGGCATCAATCTCCGCTACACTTGCTACGCCTTCTTCATAGAGTTTTATGGCCTCACTGTAAAACGGACGGGCTACTTTATTCACGATAAACCCTGGGGTATCTTTTGCTACAACGGGTACTTTGCCCCATTCCAGCATTAACGCTTCCATGGTCTCCGTAAAGTCATCACCGGTTTTCACGCCAGGCACGACTTCTACCAAAGGCATCAACGGTGCCGGGTTAAAAAAGTGCAATCCTCCAAATCGTTCTGGATGTGTTAAACCGCTCGAAAGGGCAGCAATACTTAGGCTTGAGGTGTTCGTACAAAGCCAAGCATCAGAGCGGAGCAACGGCTCCACTTTCGCGAACAAGTCCTTTTTTACATCAAGGTCTTCAATCACGGCTTCAACTACAAGATCTGCCCCGGAAACGGCGTCTATATCTGCGCTCCACTGCATGCGGCCCAGCATCTCTTCTTTCTGCTGCGATGTAATCTTTCCTTTCTCCGCTAACCGATTAAAAATCTTTTCTATCGAAGCTTTACTGCGGTCTGTAGCGCCAGGGAAGCTATCGTAATAGACCACATGACAACCGTTCTGTACGGCAATCTGTCCAATTCCTGTGCCCATGGCACCAGCACCTAATACGGCTACTTTCATTTTATTCTCCTTTAAATTCAGGTGCACGCTTTTCTAAAAACGCCTGAACACCTTCGTTGAAATCGTATGTTTTCCCTGCTTTAGTCTGCAGTGCTTCTTCTAAGTCTAATTGGGTGTTGAGATCATTCGTTGCCGCCGCGTTCAACGCTCGTTTAGTCAATGCCAAACCTTTAGTCGGCATCTGAGCCATGCGCAGCGCTAATGCAGCAACTTCTCCTTCGTAGCGTTCTTCCGGGAATACCTGATACACCATGCCCATACGCTGCGCTTGAGCAGCAGGCACCTTATCGCCGGTCATCATCAGTGCACTCGCGTGCTGAAAACCGACCAATCTGGGCAGTGTAAACGTACCGCCGCTGTCTGGAATTAGACCAATTTTACTGAAGGCTTGCACAAAACTGGCCTTTTCGTGTGCCACTACAATGTCACAAGCGAGCGCAATATTTGCACCTGCCCCGGCAGCAACGCCGTTGACCGCTGCTATGACGGGCTTCGGTAATTCTCGAATGGCTTTAATGATGGGATTGTAATGCTTCGCGACGATATCGCGCAATGTGGGGCCGTCTTCAGCGATGGCTTCACCTAGATCTTGACCGGCACAAAAGGCCTTACCCGCTCCAGTAATCACCACGCAACGAACCTTCACATCTGTTGCAGCAAGGCGCAATGCCTCCTGCACACCCATGGCGAGTTCGCGGTTAAATGCGTTGAATTTGTCGGGACGATCAAAGGTGATGGTCAATACACCTTCTCTTGTAGCTACTTGTAACATGCTTCCTTGGGTTTGCCTCCCCAAGGTACAGTATAGGCGGCTTTGCTACAACTTAATGGAACGCATCATTGCCTCCATTTCTAACACCACATTTCGCTTCTTGGCAGTAGGTCCGTATAGTAGGCTTTCAATGGTCAAAATGCGGTCGTTTTTCTCGTCGTAAATGGTGTAGGATAAAAACGGGCCACCCATGAAATCGCCATTCATTCGCCACAATCCGCGCGTTTCAATGGCAAACATCCCGCTGATTTCTGTATTCTCAATGCTGGGCGGAATCATCAATTCCGTAGACATATACGACCCTTCGTAGGTGCCCTCAAAATAGTTTTTTCCGATGCTGTCGCGGTGCGCAATAATCGCATCAACACTGACCAGACCTTCCGACATGGGGCGTTCGCTGACCATTACGTACTGAATAGTCTTCACAGTCTTCGTTGCGAAAATCTTCAGATCCTCTTTGTCCAATGTGGGGTCAAAACCTTGATGGAGCAGCATGCTTTTGATGCCGATATCTTTCAAATTCTCATGGGTATATGCGTAAGCAGATTTCTTCAGCCGACCCTGAATCACACTCATATCATGCTCCTTAAAAGCGTCCATCAATTGCTTTGCACTTTCTTTTATGGACTTCGCTATAGCTTCTTCGCTTGGCGCTGTTATACGAACGATCCGTTGCGGGCGCGCCCACAAATCTTTCTGCATTTTCACAAAAGCAGTATCGCTTTTTTCAACCCAGAGTATGCTCTTGGTTTTTTGTAAAATCTTATTGACCTCTTGAGGCTCCACGCGCGAGGCATCAAAATAGGCCTCCGCTTGCGGCAACCCTTCTACATCTGCTAGGTACCATTCTCTAAACTGTTCTCCCGGGGCACCTTCCCAAAGTTCGTCCGGCATAACAAGCAAAAGCTCACTGTGAGTTCCGCTGGACGGGGGCAGTATGCGCTCCTTTTTTTTAGTGGTACCGTCTGCGTTTTTCTCTGCACATCCACTAAAGAAGAAGAGGGAGAGCGAAGCAGTAACAAGTAGTGGGAGTAAAGCGCTGTTGCGTAACATAATGCAGGAATTAGTACTGGAAATTAGGCAAAAAGTAGACCAAAGCCTTCTGACAGTCTTTGTTTTAGATGCGGCGCGGATAAACGACAATGCGCTGA
>Ga0209532_1003155_pt1 | contig 11103 bp, 10 predicted proteins | sample COG_02_FD_184746 | JGI IMG/M metagenome (GOLD analysis project Ga0209532, IMG submission 184746) | Pelagic Microbial community sample from North Sea - COGITO 998_met_02 (SPAdes) (version 2) | ecosystem: Environmental > Aquatic > Marine > Neritic zone/Coastal water | place: Helgoland, sampling... | reverse complement strand
AAATGTGTCTTACGTGGCTGGAAAGTCCGCGCGCTGGTATGTTAAAAACATGGTCGGTGGTTTCGGTGACGATGCCAAACGAACGGACGTGAATGTGGTTTATGCCAATGGTACCGTGAAAGACTTCAAATGGTACCGCCCTACGTACCGCTATCCAAAGGTAAAACCAGGGGCTATGGTCGTTGTAGGTGCGAAACCTGTGAAGGAGGAGAAAGATAAGCAGGAGAAACAACAATCGGATTTCGATTGGCAGGAGTTCTCTGGTAACTTCATGGCACAAATCACATCCTTATTAACGGTGGTAGTTTTGGCGACGCAATTGCAGTAAAATAGCTATTAAAAACATCTTTATGAAAACCCCGCCATCGCGCGGGGTTTTTTATGTCATTTAATCTCGATTTAACACAAAGTATTTCAAAATAATCGGTTTCGGAACCATCTTTGCTAGTATTAAAATCCCAAACCGAAAAATCTAAGCTGAATGATACCGAATGTATTCATGAAGCGTCTTCTTTTTGTCCTTGTCCTTGCCGGATGTTGCAATGCTCTTGCTGCACAGTCCGTTCGTTTTAAGACCGACTATGCCTCAACGAAGTCCTCTTCTACTTTGAAGTTTGAGACGACCTCTTTTTCGGGTATGTTGAGTTCTAGCAATACGGAATTGGTCCTGACGATTAAAAATAAAGGGGAGGCTACTTGGTCTTCGAAGCAAATCAATCTTGTGGATATTTCTAACCGAGGCGAGAAGCTGTGTGCTGAAAAGGAATTGGTCCTAGTGCCTGGGAAGAAAGGGAAGCTCATCTATGTTTCGTGTTCGCCAATGCGTGGGCTGTTTCGTCCAGAACTCATCTATCCTTCTAAGATAGCCTTCAAAGAAGATGCCTTCGATAAAACTACGGCACTATTGCTTAATTCGTTCACCTAGGATAAGAATACAGCCTTTTTGATAAATCAAATTTATAGTCTCGGATATTTTTCCTACATTTTCGAAAATCTAAAAAAGAAAACTGTATGGCAAGAGAAGTATCAACCAACGGGCGCAAGAAAGTAGAAACCCTTATGAAGGAGTTTAATGCTAATTTTCCGTACCTAAATCTAACCATTGGCTCCATGGGTGAAGACAGTAAGTTTCACTCTTGTGATCGCACCAAGACTCTTTCAGAAATAAGATTGAAGAAAGGCTCTGGTGAAGTCTCTTTTTCAGGAAGAAAAAAGGTCGAAACTATTGAAAAAGAGTTCCATAATAACTTCGGATTAACGGTTCAAATTTGCTATACGACCAAGGATGGAAAGGGGTACTACACTGCAGAAAGCGATAACAAGAAAACCCTTACTGAATTAAACAGAGAAAAAGAAGCAAGAGGTTGTCAAAAAGATATTTGGTATTAATTCAGACCTGTTTTGAATTAAATCTAGTTCTAAATGGCAAAGCTGGTTTACCGAATAAATGACCTCGAACATCTAAAAGAAATCACCTATAATAATTACTTGGTGGTTAGGGCAATGGTAGATGTTCCCACAGGGATAAGAAAAAAACTTTTAGAGGGCCTGTTCAACATGAATCCTAATGCCTGGAATGTCATTGGAATAACGCATGAGGCCCTCCTGGTTTTTAAAAAGTATAAGTATAAAAAAGTATCTGGTATGGGGATCAATAGGTCTCATAAGATCTCTAGAGCTGAACAGTATAAAGAAATGCTTTTTGATAACGAGGCCTTTGAAAGGAAGTACTACGACAAAGAATCTTTTTGGGCGCATTATATCGATGGTGATGCCACTATACTAGCGACCTCCTCCGAAAACATGAAAAATAAATTTTCAAGGGTCTACCCTATTCCAGAAGAAAGTGATTTATTCAAAACAAGAGGGTTTGCATGGAAACACGGTAGCGAAGAAATAGACTTTCTTAAAAAGCTTTGGAAAGAGGTGAAGTAATGCGTTTAATTTGAAGTCGGGTCTTTACGTGCCTAGGTTTACTCCTTCTCGTCTTCGGAATTAATTCCTAAATCTTCATTTGTCAAACCTTCTAGAAGATCATTGTAAACCATGTCCAAAGCATGGTCTTCGTCCCAGTGAATCTGTATATGTAGCGCTTTGAGAACCGAAGTCCAATCGGGAAACTGTTCAGAACCAAAGTGTAGCCACTTACCACCAAATTCTCTGGCTCCATTCCAAGGATTGTCATCGACCAAAAAATCTCCGATCAATAAATTCTTGTGATGACTTAAAATCAAACGTTTTCTTATCGCCTTTCCAAAATACTTTTCAAGCCATAAGCGCTTGTGCATCCAAGCTTCGGGATTATCCCAAGGAGCAGTAGAAAGTATGTACACCTCGCACTTTTCCCAGGTCAATAACTCTTTAACGGCATCGACGCCTTCTTGTATACAAGGCATATTTTCATATAAGCCTGGCAATTTGTCCGGTCGTCCCTTGTAAGGTGTAACAGTAGACAATGGATGTTCTTTTCTAGCAGCCTCAAAATCTGCAATAACACCATCCATGTCTACATAAATAATTGGCTTCATTTAATCTTCGGCTAAAAATGTTCTAGAGATTTCGAGTAACCTAGCTTCAGCAGGGTGCAGAACTTTATTGGCCATTGCCATGTCAGTACAAAGCTGAACGACCGACTCAAAGAAACCTAATGACTTCTTGTCTATTACGTTTTGACAAGATTGCTTGTAGTGCAGTTCCCCTTCTTGTTGGGTTCTCTTCATGGCTTTTTCTAGTTCTTCCTCAATACGTTCGGTAACCACTTTACGCGATAAATTCAAGGAATGAGAAATGGCTATCCCTGCTTCCTTCAAATCATAAATCTCGTATTCATCAATAACCCCGTCAGCAGCGGCCATTGTTAGTAAAATGCCAATAATATCGAAGCTAACCTGATCCGGATCATCTTCTTCCTGATGTTCGTCCTCTAAATATTCTGGCTCAGGGACGTCTTCTAACAATCTGCTAAAAGCGCTGGATCTATCAAAAAGCGAATATTCAAGTTGCTTTTCAATTGCAGCACGTTCCATTATTATCATATGCTCGTACAACTCTTCTTTAGCATTATTATATGGCTCGAGATCACCGATTTTCTTACAATTACGGAGAAGCCCTTCCAAAGGATACAAGAAGTCCGTTATTTTTCTACTCGTTCGGATAACATGTTCAAAATGCTTCTGATAAATACTTTGAGAATCCTCAAATCGTCCCATTTGATGAAGAGCAGCTCCTTCATAACTGTATGCTTGTGTTATTCCTTGTCCATTATTCAGTTTACGTGAGAGTTCCATCGAAATTTCACAGAGGAACAAGACATAATCGAAGTCCTTAAACTCCCAGAAATGTTCTCTGAATCTACTTAACAAGAAATTGAAATCCACAGCCTCCTTGGAGGATAAGTTCTTGGCCTTGATTAGCTTTTCGATAGTTTTATCAACGTTAAATTTGTCAACAATAGATTCTTCAATTTTTTCAAGCGTAACATTTCCTCCAGCCAAGATTTCCAACGAACCGTAAAGGAATTTGAGCTTAGTGCCATATTCAAATTCAGAATTCAAATAAATCTCTCTACCGATTTCTCCCGCTAGATTAGAGTAACCACTGGTCATCGCATTTTTAAATAGGTTAGGTAAACCTCGATAATCGCTATTCTTAGCGATGTGCGAATAAAAACTTATTCTACTAATTGCCCTTTCATTTTGAAGCTGAGAATTAGAAATTAATGCTTGTATTCGATTGTACCTGTTTACCATTCTTTGGGCAAATTCATTGTCATTCATTGAGGCATCTAACGTATCTAGAAAATTAGATATGTTTAGACCTGAATGCTCTTTCGAAGCTTCTCTTATCTCGTGCATTACACCACCCATAATTACCACTGAAATCATGGCAAATGCGTTTTGTTCGTAATCAACCCCAGGGTCTGATAACTGACGAGCTCTGACAAAAATGTAGTCAATAAAACGTGAGCTTTGATCATCTTTCTCTTTCAAGAATTCAAACCGCGAAATACTACGATCAGCTTTCGTAAGTTCAATTAGAATTTCCCCAATAAGCGTAATTTCTTTCTGATTGAAATCAGAATAATCCCTGTAGAGTCTTTTCAGGTATTGAATGCTTTGTTGGTTCTTACCTTTTACTGCAAGTTGCTTACAGGCATATAATACTATGACCGCGGCATTTTCCTTGATATACTTTACATGAGAGTACTTAAAACACCGCTCTGATGCGCTTATTAATAAATCTAAATCTAGACTTTCAACATAACTAGTGTCCGAAAACTCGATTATAGATTTAATAATTCGCTTTTGATACTCAATAATAAGCTGCCGAGATTGTAGCTCGTCTTTTTTCTTGTTTGCCGATTCAAGAATGACGCGATACATCGTTTTACTCACAAAGGAATAAATATTATCCTCTTGACTTAGGTCAAATACAAACGACCCCTCCAATTGCTCGAGTTCATTCAGCACTACAAGCAAGTCTCTATTCCAGATTTTTGCTAGAAGTTCTGCGTCAAATTTATACCCAATAATTGCCGCAGATTCGAGTAGTGATTTTTGATCTGGATTAAGTGATTCATAATCTGACTTCAATACAGACTTTCGAGAATCCTGAAGACCTATTTCGTCCTCTTTAGGCTCTTGTGCCAATCGAATAACGTCTCCGTCAAATTTTATGTACTGCCGCTGTTCTAAGGCCTCTAGGTATCCCAGAAAATCGCCCGGCATGAAAGTAATATTAGGTCTATTGACCATGTATTGCATATGGCCTTTAATTAATGGGCCAAAGCGAAAATCAATATCAACACTACTGTTTAATTTAAATTTGTTATCAGAAAGCACCTGATCAACAAAGTCCACCCCTTTCTCAACCACCAGCTCACATGCGATCAGTGCGTTCCCCACCATATTTGAAGAGTCAGAGACCATTACTTCATTTAACCTCTCTAATGCTGGTATAGCTCCGTTGTCTTGATCAGTGGAAATGGTGAAAATGAATTTAAAGTATTGAGAATACTTCGAGCGGTCTCGAGTTGCCTGTACTAAAGCTTTAATAAGATCGAATGAAGAATCGTCAATCCAATGAAAGTCGTCGATCACAAGAACAACTTTTGACTGGTCTTCATCAACGTATCTAGAAATCAATGAATCCAATAACTCTGATACAATCTCTGAGACCGATCGACTAGTTTCGTCTTCAACGCTTAATAAACCGGCTAAATCAACTGGCGCAACTGCACCTGCCTGGTTGAGAACTTTACCAAATGCTTTAGAAAGCTGGGAGCGATCTGTAAAGAATCCTTGAGGAAGTTTTCTGTCTTCTAGGGGTTTGTTAATCTCAATCTGCTCTCCATTGAGCGAAAAGGCCTCGTAAAAAGGTTCATACATCGGCGCTGAACCTTCCAGTACCTGATTACAATCTCCTTGAAACCATCTGTAATTTCTACCGTCACTTATGATTTGTTTGATTGTCTCGTTCAGTAATCGTGTCTTTCCGGCACCAGATTTGCCGTTTATAAGAAAGGCGCGTTTTGAAAGGTCTTCTGAATCTATAAATGCTAAGAGCTGTTCTTGTATCGATAAAACATTTACTCCTTTCGTATACCATTTTAAAGGATTAGATAGACCCTGTCCTGCCTCCTCGGATTCTAGCTCACCCATTGATTTAAATGAAGATCCAATGATTTTTGGACTGTACAAGAAAAGTAGACAAGGAACAGCGAGGCCTAAATAGATGTAGTTAGCTAAGCCCAAGGATTCCTTGAGCTCCAGCCAAAAGCACAAGAACGCTACAATAACTGAAATCGCTAGGAGTACGTACCCTTTATAGGTGACCTTTTCTCCTTTAAAAATTCTATTGAGAACTGTTCCTATATAGAAACTGATAAATACCAATCCAAGGACAGGAATGAACTCAACATAACCTAAAATATGACCGGGGAGTATATCAGCATGATACTTATAAAAGCTCAATAGATTAAGCTGAGCCATCCATGAAGCAAATAGAATTCTAGAATAGCCCACGGTATTATTTACGATAAAGTTAGGCAGCTTAAACATCACTAAATATGTAAGAAGAACGGAAGCTAGGAATGGAACTACTGATTCATACAGTACCCAAGTTTTGACTGCTGTCTCTTGATAAAATGCATTTACATCAGGAGCAAACTGATTTCCTAAGTACTGCGCTAAATAGACACTTATAAACGACACTGTTCCTATAACAATAGTCTCTTTCGCAACATCCCAGTTTACAAAAAGGTATATACTGTATTTGCCAATCCTGATACCTCGCCCTCTTTTTGAACTGAACTTTAACCCTAGCATGAAAAACAGCGCCAATAGCGTAACCAAGAAGTTCATTATTGAAACTAGCACGCCATTACTGAAAGAAGTGATTTTATCAAACTTGTACCCCTCATAATAGCTTACATAGCGCGGGAATTCGCCCTTAACCGCTATATTGAGGAAGATGCCTTTGTAGAAAAGTCCTGGCAACTCCGGATCTTGGTCGACGATCTTAAAGTGTAGAAGTTTATCGATACCATACGTGTCATAAATCTTATCCCAATCTTCAAGAGTTAATTCGTCTGTTTTAAACCGTTCAAAGCCTTCTTCTCCTAAAATTTCTACGAATTCATGAAAACGAACGACATAGTGCCCGGTATGACCAAAGAAGTCATTGGCTACTGTAAAATGCGTTTCATCGTAAGGCTGGATTTGGAGTACGATGAAATCCATATTATCCACAATTTTACCCTTGTTAATTGGGTCATTTTGTGTGATAACCTCTTCAAGTAATGATTCTATGAGTAACTCTTCAGCGTCGTCTTTAATAACAAAATCATCATGCGTACCAAGCATAACTGAAAGTGCAGGGTAACGATAATTCACATTGTCCTGAGCTATTGATTGGCTAATTTCTAGCTCTCCGCGTAGACTTCTAATTAGGCTTCTTTTATCAATAAATGAAGAATCTTCTTTAATGATATCTTCAAGTACCTTAGATGCCGAATCTGTGTATGCTTTTGCAATATGTAACTCCTCCCACCCATTGGCATAAGTGGCACTATAAAATGTAGCTACCTTTGCTTTTTTGTATGCTGTTTCCCAGACTTCAGAATGATTTATTTCCTGTGCTTGTGCTGTGCCAAATAGAGCCATCAAAACGAAAAGGTACGTGCTGATTTTGTTCATTGTGTTTGTTTTTTTAACTGAGCCAGGTAGGGACGGCTTTGTAACTCTCTAAGTTACCTTTTTCAAGTTTTGCCTCAACTTTATAACCTCGGCCAACTAAAGGTGCAACTTTAATATTTGTAAAATATACTACTCTTTCTGATGTCGAATTTCTAGCGAAGCTAATATGATACTTGTTCTTTGTTAAATAGCCTCGAACACTAATCTCTTCTTCTATCCTTTCAATCTTTTCTCCTGTAACAGAGTAGTAATAGTTAGGACGAACATTGTAAGAACTTGGGATTTTATCTGTAATCTGACGGAGATCGGCTTTGCCTTCCTTTAAAGACGCTTCTGCATATTTCATGATGCGTTCTCCAGATTTCATGATGTCCATGAGCTTAGATTTTAAGACGTACTTGTCTTGGGAGGCATCCTTTTCCATTTTATGAACCTTGTCTGTTAATTTTAACAGGGCGTCACTGGTGACTTCCAGAGACTCACTGAATCGGCTCAACTTCTCGGGTAACCACTCTAATTCAGGTATACCCGAATGGTCTAATTCAGGTAAATCGTAAAACGATAAATCATACGAACCTAGATCCTTAAGTTTTAACACTATTGGCTCAATTAACTCAGGATTAAGCATTTCCTCCTTGATGATTTCATCAATAACTTTCAAGGACATAATTTGATTTAACAAGAATGATTTGGTTTTAGTAATTTACAATGAAATATTTATCTATATATGCGTCTTAAAAGAATTGTTTTTTTAATTTTTCTTGGTCTGCTCTATAATTGCTCAGGCCCTCTCCCAGATAATCAAGAACTTTTGGTTCCAGAAGGCCAATCTAAGCCTTCATCTGAGACTAACTACAGCGAAGAATCGAGGCCTGAAGAAGAGTCCTCTTACTCGGCACCAAATGATTGTTTTTCTAACCCCTTTATGAACTGCTACGGGGCAAGTTTAGGGAATTATCTTAATGCCCATTACATTGTCGGTGACTTCGAAACTTTCTACGCTTTTATAAATAATAGCGCCAAGAGGAAGTTTGGTAAAAGTCGAATACAGACTTGGTTCAATACACTAAGTTTTGGGTATTCCATAGATGCAATCAACATAGTGAATATACAAGGTGATTTTGGTGTGTTAGTGTACCAAACAGACATTAACAACACCCGCGGCAGATTAATGCTCCCTTTCGTTATGGAAAATGACACAGCTAAGTTGTATTTAACTACTCTTGATAGCGGAATAGAAGGGCAGTATGACAATGGCATGCCGAACGAATTTATGCAATTGAACGATGTAGCACTTAAACTTGAGGCCAACACTTCATTTTCTTTAGAAAACTCGTCAAACAGTATCAAAATAAGCCTTGGAGCATCTTTATTGTTTGACTCGGGCAAGCACATGTTGAACGCAAAAGGTAAGGAGGCAATTACTTCTGTTATTAAAGAATTGAAAACGCTTAACACAAATAAAATACAAATCGAATGTATAGGCTACGCAGATCCTGATGTCTATAACTCTAGTGCCAACGGTGATTTACGGAATAACTTAGACCTTTCTGTAATGCGGGCCTCAACAGTCGCTCAATACTTAATTGAAAATAATATTGTCTTGGACAAAAATTGTATCGCATCCGGTATGGGCGATGCAATGGAACGCGAAGCAGAAATATCTAAGGCACAGAAAAGAAGAGTTGAAATCGTTATTACACTTTGATTCGTATGAAAAATCTCCTCCTTATTTTATTTTTTGGGTGTAGCTTTCAACTGAGGGCTCAATCCGTTTTCAGCGAGAAGTACAGCTCAAGAGCTGATATAAAAATCTATGTCGTAGACCACATGTCTAGCGCTGACTTAATAGTATATAAAACCGAATACTCTTCTCAAGCTCAGGGTAACAAGGGCTTATGGTACTTTGAGGAATATTCTTCGAGAGCAGATAAAACTATATTCTTCGTCGACTACGCATCGCAAGCCGATTTGAAAGTGTTTTTTACTGATTACCAAAGTCAAGCGGGATGGAGAAATGTCTCGCTGAAGCATTTAATGTATTAAATTAAATCCAACGTATAAACCATTGTTGAAATGAAACGTCTCATTATTTTCTTGTTTCTCCTATCTTCATATACCGGAAGAACACAAACTATTGTGAACACTTATGACTTGATTACTCCTATCGACAGTATCTGGTCAGCAACCACTGAATTACAAGGAACCTTTGCCGCGGGAAACGGGGTCTTTACAGCACTCAATAGTGGTCTGGGACTTGGTAGAACTATTAATAGTAAAACGGAAGCCTGGTTCTTAGGAGGCTATAATTACGCCTCTGAATCTGGTAACGCTATCTACTCAACAGGATTTTTAAATACTCGACTTCACTATTCGCTACCTCAAAATTTACAACTTCAACTGTTTTATCAAGGACAGTTCAATTCTGCCTTAGAGTTGGATCAGAGGAGTCTGTTCGGTGTTAATTTTGGTAAAAGTCTCTTTACCAAAGAATACATCTACAAGTTCACGGCAGGGTCATTTAGAGAATTGGAAATCTACTCAGATAAATCTGAAATGAATTTGTTTCGAGGAAATATTGCAGTAAGTATTACGACAGAATTCAGTGATGTTGATGTCCATTTGACATTATACTTTCAGCCTGATCTGAATTCCTTCGTGGACTACAGAATGTTGGGAGAGTTAGCATTACAATTCCCCATTAGCGAACAACTTGAGTTTGAGGTAGAGTCCGCGCTTCGCTATGACTCTGATCCACATCTAAATCTTCTCCCGCTCGATTTCTCCACCGTGATCGGAATGGTTTACTCAATCTCGAATTAATGAAGTCGGAAATGAAGTGCTTAATATTATTTTTTTCGATCGGTATTACTTTCAGTTCGTTTGCGCAAGACCTCTCTCCTACAACGAAAAAAGGTAAAGTTTACTCGCATGAATACTATAGTTTTTCTTACACTGAGCAATATGAGCAGCCTGAATGGACATTCCACTTAGTATGCAAGCTTTGTTTCGGTGAAGAAAAAAGAAAAAACAACTTCCGTCCTGATAAATCCATCCTAACAGGTTCTGCGCAACTCAGTGACTATAAGGGATCAGGATATGACCGTGGTCATCTTGTCCCGGCTGGAGATATGACGCGGAATACTATAGCTATGTCTGAATCTTTTTTTATGTCCAATATGTCTCCTCAAGATCCTTCATTCAATAGAGGAATATGGCGCAAATTAGAAAGCCAGATTCGTAAGTGGAGTCTAGATCAGGATACCATTTACGTAGTTACAGGGCCTATTATCCGTTCTCCATACAAAAAGATTGGTGCAAATGACGTCGCGGTTCCTCATAGCTACTTCAAGGCTTTATACTTTAAAAATTCTGGTAAAATGTGTGCCTTTATACTTCCTAATCAAGGATCTAAACAACCGCTAAGTATATTTCAATGCAGTATTGATAAACTTGAGCTTGTTTCCGGATTAGACTTTTTTCACCGAATCCCAAACAATCTTGAAAATAGATTAGAAAGTATTAACCCCGTTCTTGTTTACGATTAACAAAAAAAGCGAGTGACACACACTCGCTCTTCCTGCTTAATAACCTATAATTTATAAGCTAACTACTGCCGTGAAACCATGATTGACAGCCTAAGTCTATAATTTACTTAAAGATAAGAGCGTTGTTTGAGAATGAAGATTTGACTTATCGTACAGGCCGTTTACTTATCATAGGGATTCTAACGATCATTTTTGAATGTAAATTTTAGAAAACAACGGTTAGCCCTTTCTTAATGACGGGCTCTTTATGCTGAATAAGGCCTATGCCTCTCAACAAGCTTTTAAAGAAGATGCTTTCTTTCTTAGAAATAAAGAGTGGCAGTTGAAAATTGGCCAGGATGTGGTGACTTTTTTTACCG
>Ga0209532_1003149_pt1 | contig 11117 bp, 9 predicted proteins | sample COG_02_FD_184746 | JGI IMG/M metagenome (GOLD analysis project Ga0209532, IMG submission 184746) | Pelagic Microbial community sample from North Sea - COGITO 998_met_02 (SPAdes) (version 2) | ecosystem: Environmental > Aquatic > Marine > Neritic zone/Coastal water | place: Helgoland, sampling... | reverse complement strand
TATGAGAGGTAATTTTTAAAAATAACTTATCAGTCATCGAGCTCGTATATAAAAGCTTTACCATCTACTTTACACAATGCTTCAAAGAATAGTGCAAAACTTTTTCTACTTTGTTCTCCTTCTGCAAAAGCAATAACACCCCATTTGAAGTAGCGCATTGGTAATTTATCTTTTTTAAATTTCGTGAGCTCAGTCCAGCTTTGCAAGTCATCAGAGATGAATAAGTGTGCATAGTTATCATAAACACCCTCACCAATTTCTACACTTGACGCAGCCAGAACATAACCGTCTGAAAGTTCTTTTAAATACCAAACTGGGCCAGGAAAACCTTGTTTTTTTTTAATTTTTAAGGTTTTTCTATCCATTATAACATGGTAACTTTTTTCTAAAGGAGAATCCATTATCCAATGCATGGTATTTGGTCTAAAAATAATACTTACAGCACGGAATGTTTGAGCACCATTACCAATTTTAATATTTTCAATAAAGTTAAAGTCTGATTTCATAAGAATATTTTCATTATCAAAGTCTCCAGTTAGGGTCCATATTTTATCTTCATATTTATCATAATAACAACCATGAATATGTTTTACTTCGCCACTTTTGAATTGATAGATAATTTCCCAAGACTGTCCATTATTAGAGCTTTTATAAATATTAACAGGCTTACGTTTATTATTGTGCCCGTATTCTCCAAAAAATAATTCCCCCTTCCTATTCTTGCATAATGATTGGTGTAATATATTTCTACAGTTTTTTAATTTTAATGTTTCCTTTAATTCATTTGTTTTAAGATTATAGCTATACACCTTATATTTTCTAATTAAAATGAGAAAACTTTCTGAAACAAAAACATTGCATTTATCTAATCTAAAGGTACGTCTTGATAAGCGAGATATTCCAACGACTCTTTCAAGAAATGTAATAGGCAATTTTATTGTACATTTATAATTTTTATAAATAACAGATACTATATTAAATTTACTTGTAATTAAATTTTCTTTATCAAAATAATGAACAATTTCAGAGTTTGGTATTTCTTTAATTTTTTTAATATTATTATCCAATTCATAATACTTTTTTGATCTATTATGTGAAATTATTCTAAATGGGTTACCAACAACGGTACAGTTATCAGGAATACTTTTGTTGACTACCGAATTAGAACCTATCATTACATTATTACCTATAGATATTTCACCAAAAATAACGCTACCCGCCCCAACATATACATCATTACCCAAAACAGGAACTTTGGTGTCACCAAAATTTCTACCGATGGTAACATTTTGATTAATTTGGCAATTATTTCCCACTTTAGTGGCAGAATGTATCACCGTTCCCAATCCAAAATATCCCATTTTAAAATTTTTTCCAATTATTGCAGAACTTGGTAACCAAACTGAAAAAAGTAATCTATTCAAATATGAAAAAAGTTTAGATATATAAGACATTCGATTAAGATAAAACCAATTACCGACTCTATAAATTAAAATGCTTGGACTCATAACTTTTTTAACAATGTTAAGTTTGTATTTTTCATACCATTTATAAGATTTATAAAAGAAAAAGCTGCATTTTTATGATTCCATTCTTTAAATAAATTAGAGGAAGAAAAATAATGTTTTTTTAATAATGAAGGGTTTTCAAAATATTTATTTAATTGTAATGTTAATGTATGGAAGTCAAAAGGGTCAAACGAAAATCCATTTTCATTTTCAATGAGCAGTGAATTTCCAGAATTGACATTCTTACTTAATAATAGAGAACAAGACTTTGAAAGTGCTTCGTTTACAACTGCACCCCATCCATCAAAAATAGATGGTAGAAAAAAAACATCTGCTTTAACATAGAAATCCTTAAGTTTATTTTGATCACTAATTAAGCCATGATAGTTGACATTAGACAATTCGGCTATTGAAGTTATAAGATTCTCTTTTAAAACACCATCCCCTATAATATCAAAAGACCAACAATTGGAGTGATTTTGTTTTAAATAATTAACTGTTTTTATTAAAGTTTCTATTCCTTTTCTTTCAATTAATTGACCAACAAAAAGAAACCTAATGTTTCTCTTATTAAGAACCTTATCCTTTTTAATTGGTTCTAATTTTGGGAAATACCCAAAATGGTAAAATTTACTTAACGAAAAACCTAATTTTGAATAATAACTTTTAATACTTTCACCTCCCATAACTAAAAAGTGAATATTAGATTTTGGATGTATAATAAACATTAATTGTGTAACTGTTTTTTTAAAAAATGATTTGTATTTAGATTCACTTTTTATTGGTTCAGACATTATGTACACAACACTATCTCGTTTTAAAAATAATAATGAAATAAGAAAATCAATATAAAAAGGTCCCAGGGTGATTAAAATATTCTTTTTTCTAATTTCTGTGAAAAAGCTAAATCTTGAGTAAGATTTGAAAAAATACTTAACAAAATTTAAATTATCAAATTCATCGAAATAATTATTTCTGTATCTACTGACAGGATGTTTACATACAATTAGAACTTCATTATTAATTCTATGGAGTTCTTCTAACCAGCCAATAACATGCGGATTGGCATAAGGAAGGAAAACAGCTGTGTTTTTATCCATTAATACTATTTTTAATATTAAAAAAAGTTATCAAAACAACTAAAAATACAATAGACATAACATTACCTATATTAACTATAAAATATGTTTCGCCATAAGATCTAATTAAACAATATAACACGAAGCATAATATACCTTTATATTCAAGATTTATTTTTGAAATCTTATAAATATTTTTAGCAGAAGAAAGGAAAAAAATTAAAAAAATAATTGATAAAGGCACACCTAATGTTAAAATCATTTCTAAAATACCATTATGAACTCCAATATTAGTACCCCATTCTGAAAGTAAATAATACTCAGAATTAATTCCATAGCCCGTAAAGAAATTATTTTTATAAACTCTAAAAAAATTCTCAATTAACATGAATCTATCATTATTAAGAACTGCTAAACCTGCAAGATCGGTAATATCTGTTCCTGGTCTAAATTGTTTCTGATTTATCCAATTTAAAATTAATGAAACTGAATTTACAAAACCAATAAAGATTACTGTAGCTATAAAAAGATTTCTTTTGAAATTTTTTTTGAATGATAATAATTCAATTAGTATAATAGACAGAAATGAAAAAATTAAGCTACTTCTACTTAAACTAATAATTAAGCCGTAACTCAATATAAAAAGAAGGAGAACTTTATAAAATGAATTCTTAAATTTATAAAACCAAAAATATGCTAAAACACTTCCATTTAGAATACCAAAAGAATTCATTGTTTTATTATTACCCAATTCTAGAACAAATATACACACATAAATCAGTAAAAGACTAAATAACATGTAAAAACCAATTCTTTGTTTTAGAAAAAACAATAACTCTGATTGTTTATTATTTTTAATAAGAAATTTCACCCAAGAATGAAAACCGTAAACAAATAAAATATAGATTAACCAATAAGAAAAACTATAAACTGGATTGATTGATAACGCAATGTTCAAGAATACTAACAAAAATAAAATTATAATAAAAAAAATAAATTTATTATTAAAATATAAAACACCTTTAGTAAGGTTATATCTAAAAAAAGGAAATATTAAAACAGCAAAAACGTATAATTGACTTATCGAACCTAATCCAAGATTGGAACCAAACAACACAAAAAGAGGAATTAATGAAATTGATAAAACCCAATATTCAAATATTTTCATCCAATATCTTTTTAAAATTTATTTTAGTCGAATCAAATGAGAATTTATTTCGAATTATTTGATGGGCCAAATTTGAAGTTGTTTTTCTTTCTTCTGTTTTTAAATTAATTAATTTATCGATTGATTCTGAAATTTTTATTTTTGTAATTCCATCAGAAAAATAACAATAACTTTCATTATGAATCATTTTTTGCTGATCTATTGGTAATAAAAGAGTTGGTATTTTACAATACATAGCCTCAATATTTGCCTGACCAAAAGCTTCATCTAAACATGGGACAAAAAACAAATCAGACTTTAATATGTTATTGTATAATATTTTTTTTTCAAGTTTCCCTAATAGATTAATTTTAATGTTTTGATATTTATAATATTTTTTGTCAAGAATTTTAGGTCCAATAATTTTGAGCTCAAAATTATAACTAAGAAGATTTAAAGAATTACATAAAAGTTCTAAACCACCAACCTCAGGATCTGACTTAACAAATGTAATTATAATTGGTTTTTTTATATCTATATCAAAATCAGTTTTGTAATTTTTTATTTCACTGAGCTTTAACCCCTTAAATAGCACCTTTATCATATTGGGATTTATTTTATATTGAATAACAAGTTGATTTTTGATGTATTCCGAATTAACAATTATTCTTTTTGAATTAATAACTACATATCTTTCTATAAATCTAAAAATAAATAATCTTAATGATTTGTAACTTAAACTTAATTTAATGTTTAAGCTTAAACTATCATTGACAAATACTATGTGATCTGTTTTTTTTAAAAAAATAATTGAAAAAAAAGATAAAACACTAAAATTCCAAATCGCTGCCTTACATTTAATTTTCCTTAATTTTAAATAAAAACAAAATGAATAAATAAACATTCCTTTGAAAGGACTGTTAACTCTCTTAACATTATCAAAAGAACTCTTAACATCTGTGGTAAAGAAATCGAACTTATATTTTATAGATTTATCTAAAAAAAGATTCATTGCGAAATTAGCAGGACCATTTAATCTTGAAAACATTGTAGATGTTATAAAAATATATTTATCTTTCACTTAAAACATTTTTTAAAATCTGACCATTTATACTTCAACAAACTCAATTTATTTGATTTCCCAATGATATTTAAATCTTCATTAGAAAAAGTTAATCCTTTCTTAATCACATAAGCTAAGTTATTATCATATAATAAATATTTTTGCGATTCTAATCTACTCATTAAAACCCCTTTTTTTGGTGCAATAATAGCCTTAGAAAACCCCATTGCCATAATTACTGAACCAGAATTTTCAACTTTATCAAAAGGGAGTATGACCAAATCTGAGGCTTTAAAATAAGTTTGCAAGTCATTATCCTTAATAAATTTGTCAAAAAAGTAAATTTGCTTATTTTTATTTGCTTTCTTTTTCAGGTATTCAAGATATATATTATCTCTGGCTAAACCTGCTATTATTAATTTTGTATTCTCTAAATTCAATGAATCAAATACTTCAATTAATTTTTCAAGACCTTTATATGGTCTTATAAAACCAAGAAATAATAAGACTTTTGAATTGTCATCTAAGCCTAATATTTCTCTTGATTTTTCTCTTGATTGATTATTTCTATAAACAGATTGATAGTCCCCCTCTGGAACAACTTTAAATTGAATATTTTTTAACCTTAGTACTTTTGACAACTTCATTACCGTATCTTTAGAAAAAACACGTACCCAATGACATTTATTAATAAAAAATGAGCGAATATATTTATCCAGAAAATCATACCTTGAATTATGAGGCATTATGTTATGTAAGGTCCAAACCATTTTAGTTTTTGTAAAATACTTTAAAAAAATAACCTGAATTAAAAAAACAGGTAAAAGTAAGTAAGTCATCCATCTGGTTCTACGTATGTAATAGCTATTAATCCAGTCAAAATGTATGTACTGAGGTTTATACTTTATATATGTTTTTAAAATACCTAAAAAACGATCATCAACACCATTGAAAGCATTTAAAAAATTTGATTCATTAAGGCCTTGAATCATAAGAAGTTGATATGGATTTTCTTTTCCAGCAACAGGTAAACAGGCTATTTTAATTTTCTTTTTCACAAAAATTTCTAATTATAAAACCAAAAATTATTTACATAGTTTTTAGTTTTTATATTACTATAGTCCTGCATTTCTAAGCTATTAAATTCTTTGATTGATTTAAACCTTTTCAAACGAAGATCAAAATATTCTATCTTAGTGTAATATGGACTTAAATAATTAAAAATTTTATTTATGTCATAATCATGATGTCTTTGCTCAATCTCAACTAGTAGTACAGGTCTGAATTTTTCAATAGCATTTTTTCCGCCCTTTATTACATCAAACTCATGACCTTCAACGTCTATTTTGATAAAATGAATTATTTTCAACTTATTGCTTTTAACAAAATTATCTATAGAATCACAAGACACTTTTACTAGATTGTAATTAGTTTCTCCAGGCTCCACTATATTTAAATCTAACTTACCTCGAGTTTCATATTTATTGTTTCCTATTTTTGGAATCTTAAATTCGGATGAGACAACATTATTTTTAGTTAAGGCTATCTGGAATAAATTAACTTTTAAAAAGACTTTTTTTAAATTACTAAATAATTTCAAAATCGGTTCAAAAGAATATACATTTTCTGCGCCAGTTAACTTCTCGAAAACAAAAGTATATTCTCCTACGTTAGCACCAACATCAAACACAACATCCCCTTTAGATATAAATTTATCTAATAAAAGTAATTCTGGTTCGAACAGTCTATTATCTTGAAGTTCATCAAGACTAGTGTTATTTATCCTTTTAAATATACGTTGTTTATAAATACTGTTAAAAAAGTAAATAACTACTTTTTTGATTATTAACTTGATATTTTTATTCATTGTTATTATATATTTTTAAAATTTTATACGTCATAATCAAAGGATATATTGACAAGACTATCGAACTTATAATTAAAAAACTTAATCTGTTAAGAGATCCTTCAATAAAATTTAAAACAAAAAATTTAAGAAAAGATACAATGGCAATGGCAAAAATGAAATAAAGTTGATTTGGATTTATCAAATTGAATTTTAAAGCTGAAATTGTCCTCATGTAAACAAAATAACTAACTACTGCCATCAGAAATGCATTAATTGGAATTATAAAAAACAACCCATTGAGATTATAGTTATTAATTAATAGGTATGAAAATAATGATGAAAGTAATTGAGACAAAACCCAAAAAGAGTATAATTTATTAGCCTTACCATTAGCAACAGCCATTTTTCTGTAAACTTGACCAATGCTTGAAAATAGTATTCCCAAAAGATTAAACAATAAAAATATATATGCTATAATAATATTTTCATCATCAAATTTATCACTACCCCAAATTAAATTAATTATTTCATCACCTAAAAGTATACTCCCGATTACTATTATACAATTTATGATTAATATACTTTGAATAGCTGATTTAAAATCATTAAGCAGATTCTTAGAATTACTTAATAATGTCGAATATCTAGTGAAGAAAACAGTAAAAATAGGTTGAAAAAACAAACCTCTTATCTTATCAGATAAATTTTGAATATATTTAAAAATAGCTAGTGTACCCTCGGGTAAATAAGATATCAATGATGTTAAAACTATCATATAAATCTGAGTAGAACCGGCATAACTAAAAGTGGAACGAACTGATTTGAAAAATTTTTTGTGGTCAAATTCGGAGCTACTAATAATAAATTGATAATTATAACCTGACTTTTTTAAATTATAAAAATAAAAAACAAATTCTATAACTTTTCCAACAAAAAGAGCTAAAACTAAAGACCAAGCCCTCAAGTATTGATATAATATTACAACAAATAATATATTCACAATAGTATTAACAACTCCCAATATTTCTGCCCTACCATATTTTTTTAGAGCATTTAAAGTTGTTATAAAAAAAGAATTGGTAATCTGAAAAAGTAAAGATGGTAATAATAGCCTAAACATTAGTGATGCTTCTAATCTTTCACTTTCAGAAAATCCAGGTAAAATAATATTAATTATTGAATCCGAAAAAATAAATAGAATAATAAAAAACATCAAACTATAAATTGTCATTCTATTAATTACAATGTTAAGAGCTGTAAAACCCAACCCTTTTTTTCTTTTATTATGATTTATAAACTCAGGAAGAAAAATTTCAGACAATTGACCAGCTTGAGTTAAAGAAATAATAACATAAATTAAACTTTGAGCACCAAAATAAATTTCAATTTCTCTTGATGCTCCAAAATATCGAACTACAATTATAGAACTTATTAAGCCTAAAATTGAAACCAATAATTTAATTGAAAAAAGTTTAAAAATTGAATTCATATAATTAGATTACCATTTAATAAAATCAGTTTTTGAATCTATTTTTTCAATTGTATTTAAAATATTTTGAATGGTAACATCATTTAAAATTTCATCTAGAGAATTATATTCATACCCTGAAAATATACCCGATTCATACAAAACAGGAACTTTCTTTTGATATAAAAACATCATCATAAAAAAATATTTTTTCGCCAATACAACCTGTTCTTCTTTCAAATAAATATTTTTTAATTGACTATCTAAAGTTTGAAAATAGTCTATTTCATTTTTGATATCGAATGTAAACCCTTTATTTCTATAGTTCGTTTCTGAAATTAACAATATTGGTTTTGCCTCGATTGCAAATTCTAATCCTACTGTACTAGTGTTGACAACACCAATGTCAGACATTTCGATAACCGAAAATGAATTTACGTTATCTTCTGGCTCGATTATAGTTACATTATTAGGCAATTTGTTGTCAAAATATGCTGATATCAAATCTCCATACCTTTCTTTAGTTCCTAAAACTTTTTCAGCAGGATGAGACCTAATAACTATTTGCACACTGTCATTTTCTTGGTAGTGTAGTATTGTTTTAATTATACATTCAAGAGGGTTTTTAAAGGCAATATCTCTTGAAACATTTGCTGCGTCCCAGATTAAATTAGTAAAAATTGTAATAATTTTTTTATCAAGACGTATATTCAACCTATTTTTTAATGTATCAATATTACTCTCCTTTTGGGAAAAATTGTAAGAATATACATCTCCTTTCTGTAACTCTCTTTCTTTTAAATAGTTATTTACTTTTAAATTCTCATCGCTTGATAAATTCCTGTTTTTATATCGATTCCATGCATCCGAAAAGTCCCAATTTGGAGAACTCTGATTTACGTTAATGTTGATATGATTTTTGGTCTTGGCTCTGTCATAACAGACAAAATCAATCTTATTCATTCGGCAAAACTCAACTACAGGTTCCCAAGTTGTATAAATACCATGTGACATGAGTATACTATCAAACTGTTCGTTTTCATGAATAGACTTTATATATATATAGTTGGATAATGAAACTTTTAAATTGTTCAAGGCCACAGTATAAACATCTGAACCAAATGTTAAACTTTTGTAATACCTAAACAAACATCCTTCTACAATTTTCCCAAAATTTATACCGTCAAACGTAAAACTTAATAGTGTTTCTATATCCTCGGGTAAATTTAAGCCTATTTTAGCAATGATATCATCATGATATTCAATAAATTCATACTCGACATTACTTGTATTTAAAAGTTTTATAGCCTTATTTACAGATCTGATCCAAAATTTATCTTTTCCTATTAAATCATTTACTGACTTAGTTATTACTTCATTTGCCTTAATCTCTTTGTTATAAATTAAATATTTGACTTTATAACCTTTTTTTCTTAGTAAATGATACAATAATATTTCAAAAGGAGATAAATACATATAACCAATACCAGCAAAAATTATTATGGATTTATCTTTACTTTTATTTAATTTATATTTCGAGAATAATAATTTTAATTGCTTTTTAACTATTCTTTGTTGTAAAATAAAATTAATTTTATTTTTAATTTTTAATATCATACTATTAAATTTTTGTGAAGAACTAAATCTTAAATAATTATATTTCACCACTTAAATTAACTTTTTCATTTTTAAAGTCTTTTTAAAAAATAATTCTGAATAATTCTTTCACTCCATGAAGTTAGATTATGGATAGTTTTTTATTTATGCAACCTTGATTTACCAAATTAGAGTGATTTGATAATTTTGTTTAATCTTAATGATGAATAAACATCTATAAATTTTAATTGATTTAATACAATTTCAAGTTAACTTACCATGCTGTCCAACCACCATCTACAACTAAATTTGCACCTGTCATATAAGCAGAGGCATTACTTATTAAATACAAAATTGCTCCTTGGTAATCTTGAGCATTTGCCATTCGTTTTAATGGTGTTTTGTCACAATAATTTTTCAAAAAATCTTCTTCTTGATTATTAAAAACACCTCCAGGGCTTAGACAATTTACTCTAATTCCGTCATCTACCAAATGTGTCGCCATATAACGTGTTAAATTTATCAATGCTGCTTTAGAGGTTGCATAAGCTACGGGTGAATTTATTCCAGAATCTCCATAAATACTTTTATTAGCACTTACAATCCCATAAGTAGATGATACATTTACAATAGCTGCACTACAATTCTTCATTTTTGGAAGTAATTTTTGACTTAACAGGAAGCTTCCTTTCAAATTAACATTGTGTACTAAATCCCAAGCTTCTTCAGGATATTCTTCAAATCCAGAAAAGAAATTGGAAGACGTGTCTAACTTTCTTGTATTTCCTTTAAAATGAAAGCAATTGACTAATCCGTGAACTTTAATATCTCCTAATTGTTGATAAAATGTATCTACCGAATTGCTATTAGAAACATCTAATTTTAAAATGTTAACTTTTCCTTTTAATTCTTCATATGCATTCACTTTTTGGTTAGCCATCTCAACATCTAAGTCAGCAATGTAAATATTTGCTCCTGCATCATATAGGATTTGTACCATCGCAAAACCTATTTGTCCTGCTCCACCGGCAACTATAACATTTTTATTTTCTAATGTAAATAACTGTTTAACTTTTTTCATTTTCTTAAAATTTATATCTGTAATGTATTGACATCTTACATATATTAGTTTTCTTTGTGTATTTCCAACATCAATTTTGTGTTAGAAATAGCATGATTAAAATCCAAATCATGACTTAACTCTCCTTTTTCGGTAAGTTTAATAAAATGTTTCAATTCATCTATATACAATTGATTTACATCAAAATCTAGTAAATTAAAGCACATGTCATCTTTTTTATGCAGTGTTAACCTTACTTCATTGGTGTGCCAATCCCAGATAATTCTCCCTTTTTCTCCTAGTATTTTTATATTCCTATCATAGTCCTTTTGTAAATAATCTACATG
>Ga0209532_1003146_pt1 | contig 11121 bp, 13 predicted proteins | sample COG_02_FD_184746 | JGI IMG/M metagenome (GOLD analysis project Ga0209532, IMG submission 184746) | Pelagic Microbial community sample from North Sea - COGITO 998_met_02 (SPAdes) (version 2) | ecosystem: Environmental > Aquatic > Marine > Neritic zone/Coastal water | place: Helgoland, sampling... | reverse complement strand
ATCAAAAACAAACCGTGTCAGGGGAACAATGTATACTATCGGTTACAATATAGTGAAAGTGTAGCTATAAATCGGAAGATCCGTGCACATGGACTTTCTTTTTACTTTTCTGATTCTCTATATTTTCCTGATTATCTTTGAGTTTGCGTAATAAATCCAATACTTTATCTGGATGAACTTTTGAATCATTTGATTTGTTTGATGTATATTTGTTTATAATATTATTTATATCATCAGAAGTTTTAGCTTTTTTAGCTTCATTCCATACAGTTTGGCTGGCTGCTTGAGAGATTTGGAAAATAAGTTTTTTTCTTATGAGTTGATGTTTTCTCATGATATAAAGACCTCCTAACCCTAACCCAGTTATCAATGATACTGCACCAGCAGCTCCAATACTTACACCCCTTAAGTTCGGACTTCGTGCAATATAGTGAGATAATTCACTCTTGGTACTTGATCCTGATGGGTTCATACCCAATTCACGAACTTTTTCTTTCAATTCATCTCTGTATGACATTTTATGGAACAGCCGTCGAGTAGCGGGTGTGACGTTTGATGACCCGTACACTTTTGCACCAGCTGGTACCGGTGATCGCGCACGCCGCTTAGTGGTGGGCTTTCGAGCCGTTGCCTTTCGATTTCGAGCCGTTGCCTCTCGATTTGCTTTGGGTGGCATTTACTTAGAAAAATGTTTTTTATTCATAAATACTAAAATGGAGGATTTTAGTGTCCTTATCAACGTGTGCAATGAAGAAGAACGCTTACCCATGGTTGTTGGTTCGATCAGAAAATTCTTTGATGGGGATATTGTGGTTGCTGATTGTAACAGTTCTGATAGTACTGTACGTGTAGCCATAGATCTTGGATGTACTGTAGCCCAGTTGGGACATGATTTTTTGGTACCTTTTACAGCTGATGACATCAAAATGGCTAATGCATATTTCGGTGAAACTATTATCACTGAAGAAAGTAAAGCTTTTGAATTTGGGCCAGCCCGGAATAAAGCTGTATCGTTTACTCGTCATAATTACGTGTTAAATATTGATGCGGGGGATACTATTGAGCATATGGATTGTAACGCCATCAAATGCCTATTGAAGCCGGGTTGTATTTTTGCATATACCCACTATTTAACCGATACAGGTAGTCATAACCAAGTAGCTGTTAGGTTCTTTGATAAGCGTGTTTGGCATTATATAGGTAAAGTACATGAATACGTAGAAAGGAAACCCGGTAGTGACGTATGCCATCGATATACACTCCCCGAATCAGTCTTACGTATTCGTAACCGCAAGAAATTACACACAGCCAGACCACACAATTACTTATACGGGCTATGCAAGGATGTACAATTGTGTAAGAACACTCGGTGGTGTCACTATTTGGGCAGGGAATTGTACTATAAGAAGCATTGGAGTGCTGCGATTCGCGTGTTTGAAGACGGGGTTGCGTTGCCCGGTGGGTGGGATTCTGAAAAGTGTCAAAGTTTGTGTTTTATTGGAGAATGTTGGCTACATTTGAACAATATAGAGAAATCGGTAGTGGCGTTTACCAGAGCCCTAGGGTACGATGCCTCCAGACGGGAGCCATGGCTTCAGTTAGCTAAGCTATACCAAAGAAAAGGTAATGTTGCAGCAACGCGTGGTTTCACCTACGCCGCAATTGCATTTCCTAAAATAATCGGATTGTACGAAAATGATCATAACTATTCAACTATCCCAGAGAAGTTACTTAAGTGGTGTGGGGATCAAAGCAGCTCATAGATGGTATGGATAATAAACAGCGTACATTTGTAATTGTTATTTGTTAGATTATGATACTATATAACGTAATCTAACAAATAGTAAATACAAATGTAAGCAAATATTACTAATATGATATTGAGTTGTTAGCGACTCTCTTCTAGTAACTCACATAAACGAATACAGCTCAGAGATTCCTGATAAAACAAGTCTTCATTTTTCCTAAAAGCTTTTAACATATTCTCCAGGAAGGCTTGGTCACACCCCTTATGACCGGTACTGCTTTTAGACTCAATAACAAACACCTCTTTGGCTTTATTACCGACCTTTAATGTAACAGTGCTCGCCATATAGTCACATGAAATATATCCTTTGGTTCCATTGATCAGTATCTGCCTGTTGCCGTTTTCCTGATACATCGTCGAAGAGTATGTGCATATGTAATCATTATAGTTAACCATGCATGAAAAATGGTCCATGATATCATGGTCGTTATTGAATATACACGCATCAAACCGGTGGCAATCTTCAATATCTTTATCGGTCATAAACACGTAGCCCCCAGCGAATCTAAACTTGCAATCGTCGTCACATGAAGAGCACTGTGTACGATTGCGCGGATTGAAGACCCTGACGTTTCCCATCATCTTCACGTCGTTGAATCCGGCCCCGTTCATCCATAATATCACGTCGATGTCGTGGCATCCCTTTGTGAGAAGAAAGCTTCCGCAGTTCTTCCGTTTTCGGTGCCACCTGCGGTAATAACTTGCTGAATGTTTGTTATTAAGATCAAGCTTATAATCGAATCTGGTTATATTGCCTATCTTTGGTAGTAATTCATTCATACGTCTAAATATGTTAGAAAATCGAAGTACGAACGGGACAAACACATTGACCTTTTGTTCCTGCTTAATGCAATCAAGTTCTTTGCATTCATTCATTGATATACACATTGGTTTTTCAATCACGATATTCTTGATGTCATTACAAATCTGCTTGAAAACATGGAGATGCGAATGGTCAGGGGTGCATATGAACATTATATCTACGTCTTCATTATCAATTAGTGATTGAGTGTCTGTATATGACTTAACCTTGAGCTTGTAAATTCGATCAACTTCAGACGCAAAGAAACGAGAGCGATTTCCATCTGTATCACATACAGCAACTAGATGCAAATGCTCTAACGCATCAAACCGTTTTACATAACCCCATGCGCGTTGACCACACCCTATGATTCCAACGTTGACCGCACGTTGACCACACGACATGTTTTTAATATAATAAAAGCTAATCATCAGCAATATCGAACCACAAAACAAGCAAAACTTTATCTTTTGTTCATCCTTGTAATTGATGTTTCGCAATATGCTTAGTATTAGCAAATAAAACACAAATACCTTTGTGTTTTTTCCAACTTCTTTTTTGACATTCAACCGAACAGTATCGCACAGCCTTACAACCATCACATATCTTTAGCTTGCCGTGTTCGCCACAATGGCCACATACTGGTTGCAAACACTCTTCAAATTCCGAGAGGCGACCCACTTTTAGTCGTGGGGCATTTGTTTTACGCGAGTTTAAACAATATGCATTTGATGAAAAAAGTTGTGACTTCATGTACGAGTTTGGTAAATTTTTGAATTTCCCTTTTCTTGTGACTTTAATAGCGACTAGTATTACAACGTGTCGTAATGGGTTGTATTCGTCGACCATTTGAATAACTGGCGCGTACTCTAAGGATTTCAGCAAGGGTTTCTGAAAGAAAGTGGCGACAGGGCAGTATTGTGTGTTGAAAATATCCTTGAACTGAATTATACAAACTAAAGCACCTCGTGAATTGTCCTTTTTGTAAAACCTGACCCCCTCATCCACCATCTGACGCGAGTGGTCTCGGAATTCACTCAACCAAAAGTTCAAACAATAATCGATTTTGTTCATGATTAATGTGGGAGTAGGTACACTCTTGTACATCTTACATTACGATGAGACATTTCTATCATATTCGTGCTCTGGAAACCGATAGCGTTTTGGTGGTATAGTGTAGTTACACTAGTGTGATCAGTGACAACAAAGCACGACCGTTTGTTTCTGATTTAGAATTCGACGAAACACCAAAGTTGTTGAAAAGATTACCGGTGACAAACGAGCCGAACTGCTAATATACGCGAAGGTTATTTATCACGCTTACTTGCTAGGTGAATCGCAATGAATGGAAGAAGAGGTACTAATGCAAGCACGATTGCAGTATTTGCGATAGACTTGACGTTATACATCACAAGACCCCCGGCGACTGCAAGAGAAAGTACTACATAACGTATAATTTTCTTAGTCTGAACCATCGTATTTTTCACTAAGAATTTCAACACAGGATCGGTTAATGTTACATTTGATGTCAATGCACATGATTGTATATCTTTGATTGATGGTACACTTGCGTATACTACATTTGGATTTTCTTTATCATAAATCAAAGTCACCAACTTTTTCCAAGTTGACTGCTTTAGTCCAGTACCCTTACCTGGGTTCAGTTGTTCAAACAGTTGTGTACATATATGCTGTTCACTTTGAATTAACTGAAACGTTTGAAGCTTTAACGCAGAAGTTTTTTTATCAACTTTCCACCTGATCTTTTTATCCTTTCCTACCCTAAAATGAGCACAATGGAGCGTGTACGCCTTTGGATGTTTTGTCGTACAAGGTAGTTTAGCAAGATTCATTTATTTATACAATTTAAAAAAGTACCACGTGGTATAGGTTACAATGATATAGTCTTTGAATCCGGATTATTTGCTCTATATTCCGCTTCTGGTACACCATAGTCTTTTAGTATCAGATCTTCAATCATTTGTCGACCGTTATCTATTTTATTTTCAAGTTCCATTTTTTTAATAAATAGTATTTGTAAATAGGTTTCTTTTGTTTTTTTGGTACATTGAACGTTAACCAAAGATTCGAATATAATAGGATGGGAAGTTGCAAAGCCTTCCCATTTTTTATGGGTGCGACATATTCGTGTACGTATAGAATTCTGATTTTTTGGGGTTATTTTATACGTTTGAACAATATCAAATAATTCTAGTATATGATCACGTACTTCGTCAATCGGCATGATATTCTTAACTTCATGACCCCTGTCTGCATACCGGTACACTAAGTTGTTTCTATCCTTTGCTAGTTCTTCTATTTTTTTCTCGTTGATATACTTCATTTTTTGTTTAACTTTCATAGTGGTTATATCTCTGATACTCATCTTTATTTATTTTATCTCGATATAAACATGGATTCGGATGACGACAATAAAGAGGGTGATCATACAGAGTTAGAATATACATCCCCTGTATTACCGACATTTTTAGATTATATAAAACAAACTAAGCAACCTCAACTACCCGTTTGTATTAGTAAACGTACACATGATATAATCGTTCACATGATTCATGTACGGGGTTTTACAAAACACAGTGAACAACTTACATCAGCATTTCCCCGTATCCAATTGGACACATATACCAATGAGAGTAATAAGCAGTGTGTAGTCGCCATTGTAGAATTACAAAAATTCGGTATAAAACATGCAAGGTATATCAAAGAAAAACTGAATGATCCGACTATTATACAGCTCATACTAGTTAGTCTTTCAGAAATTACACCATTAGCAAAGAAAGCGTTATCGCATCCTATGATTGATACATTCTTGGTAGATCAGCTAAAGTTTCCGTTCTATGAACATAAAATGATTCCAACCCATGTCCTATGTTCACCGGATGATATTAAACATCTACAATCGATAGCCGCATTCAAAACATCACAGCTTCCTATATTACCAAAGACTGATCCTATCTGCCACTTTTACGGGTGGCAGACTGGTAGTATAATCAGGTGTGTTACCAACCTGAGTTCATCTGGAATTCCAAATGTAAAATATCGTACTGTTAAATAAATGACAGTGCCATTCAAGTGGAATAGTTTGCTCACAGATTCAAAGGATAACCGAAAGTATATATGGAGTCGTCAGATGGCTTGGATTATTGAAATATTAATTGCATTTCATGTGTTTACCATCACGGATAGTACGAGCAACGCACCGGTGTTCAAGTACATCAAGAGGATTGAAGTGGATGTCGATGCACAATCAATGATTGAACTCCCGAGATCATTAACAGAAACAGAGTACGATACACGTACTGATGTGTACGTGGTATTATTAGTATTCACAAATCATAAATTTGGTGACTTGGTGGGTGTAGCCACCATTAACACACATGGATTGGAAGTATTCGTACCTCACCATATTAACAGTAAGAAGTTTAGTAGTATCAAACAGCGGGTAATCGATGTATTATTAAAACAATGGGCTATGAACACATCTTATTCTTATATATTTCCAAAGGGTATCAGTGGTAACTACTGGTGTGTATGGTACTTGTATAAAAGGATATTCAATCAATACAAAGGTATTCAATCAATACTGCAGAGCTACGACAATTCAAATCGAGATAGCGAATTATTCCCTCTTGTATTTATGTACGGCAAGTTCATCAGTGAGTGTTTAGGATATAATAAATCAAAGATTTACACCGATTTCTTCGCACACGATGCAAAGTATGAAATCACGTACGACGTTGATGACTTGGCGAGTAGTCTTATTTCATTATTTCAGTCTTGTAAACCCACGTCGGTTACATGGGATAAATGGCCACTTATGTTTCAGTCTAAAGTTAAAAACACAATAACTAAATGGCCCAAAGATATCGATACAAATGTTTGGAAAGGCTTAATTCACATAAGTACTTTACCTAGGACGTTTTGCTTCTAGTAAAAAAATCCAAATCTGGTGAAACTTCAGATAAATCTCCCGGTGGGCTACTATCATCTGGGGGAATGGGAGGGCCTTTTGACAGTGGTGATAGTGGTGGCGAAAATGATATTATATCTAATTGCCCATCATTACTCCCACCCCCACCATCATTACCCCCACCATCATTACTCCCACCATCATTACTCCCACCATCATTACTCCCACCATCATTACCACCATCATTACCATCATCATAATCACTACCCTCATCATCATCATCATCATAATCACTACCCTCATCATCATCACTAATGTCTTCTGGTGATCCAGCTGTGAACATAAAATGCTGATTATTAGTAAACGCATTTATTGTTTCATTTGATGATATAGGTGGATCCAACACGGTCCAATTCGGCACAGCTAGTTTTTTTTCATTATTATTTCGTATATATTGTTCGACATTTTGTATCACACTCCTAGACGGACCCATTGGGATTGCATCAAACTGTAAACTTTTAGGGAATTCAGGATTGATTAACATGGAAAATGGAAATTTATCACGCTTGATGCCAGTTTCGTTGTACAGCGCATGTGATATTTCATCTTTTTCTAAGTGCTTTTGTGACAAATAAACAAACGGAATTTTTTTTTCACACAAGTCAGCTACTAAATCTTCACTCGATTTACAACTAGATTTTCCAATTAGAAGTAGTATTTTTGACATTAATGTATTTTAATAAACACATATATATATTTTTAATTCAATTGTGTTTTCGTGGTTGGTGTATTATATAATCGTGTGATAATCTTGCAAAGGTGTTTTTCTGACTTTGAGTTGTAGTTTTTAGGTTTTGCTCATCGTGTGTCTTGACATTAGCAACATCACGGTTCTTTTTATTTTGTGTTTTTGATTTGCTTGAACAGTATACGTGATGCTTGTTTGCTTTTAGCAATTCGGTCTTTTTCTTTGCTTGTAGCTTTGCAATAAACAATTTGACTCTTGCTCTATTCTTGGCGATTCGATATATACTCATATCGAAATCGATATAGCGCTTACAGTGTCGAACATAGAACACTGGAAATCTCCACCAGCTTTTATTGTATACCATTATAATACTCAAGTACACGAGGGTCTGTTTTTACATGCGATTCTTCGAATCCTATCAATTGCACAGAATTTAAGCTGGTACCCCGTGATAATGCAGTATATGCTTGCCCGACTTGGAATATATCTTTACAATATATTTCTAGTTTGTTAATCGATTGACCTTGACTCTTGTGAATAGTGATGGCCCATGCAAGTTGTAACGGGATAAATGTAAACTCGACGGTTAATGTCGCAGATGCTTTGACCGCGCGTTTATACGGCCTTATTATCACCCGATGGTGTATAAATTGAACAATTGGAAGCTTACCATTTTCAGTGAACCCACATACTATTCCACGGGATCCGTTTACCAATGAATTCGATAAGTTTACCACCAGCATTACCTGGGCATTTATGGCTAGATGCACTTTAGGTACTACCGGGATAAACTGCTGAACGTTATCATTTAAATACTTTGTCTCCCTACGTTTGAGCTCGCGGGATGTAGCCCCGATGGAGTAATCGTATACATGTTTTTCCGTGCGCAGTTTTGCCAAATGGCTCATGTTATCTGCTTCTACGTCTCTTTTTTTACAGTATAGTTTTGTTGGGAGTATCTTACTTGGTGGCAGTTTCCGTTCTAATTCTTTCAGCACTTGTTTATCTTGTTCAGTTAGCTTGGACAATCGCATGTTTTCTAACAACGTTATAAATTGCACATCATTCTGACGATATACATCTACTAATCGTACGGTTTTCTTGAATGTTTCACCCCACAAGGGTAATTCAAACACATAATCACACTTAGTACCTTTTGCAACAGGTGGTAGTTGACAAAAATCACCGACCACTATTAATTGTATCCCACCAAACGGCTTATTTATATTGCGGCTTTTCCGACCTTGTTTGTCTAAATAACCAAACAGTGATTGGCTGATCATTGAGATTTCATCGATAATCAAAACATCCGTAGTTTGCCATTCTTTTCGTATTGGAGTTTCCTTTTCTTCGAGCATCTTAGGAGCTAATCGAAAATATTTGAATACTGTGATACCCCCGATCTGTATTGCTGCTATACCAGTAGATGCAGTAACTCCAACAACTTTGTTTTGTTTTTGTAGTGAATCGATTATTCTTTTCATTATAAAAGATTTACCAACACCTGCACTCCCTGTTATGAATACGTTTTCTCCGGTAAGTGCTATTTCGCATGCTTGTTGTTGCCGTTGTGATAATGTTGACATTCTGGGTTATTTTGATTCATTTACATGTTAATTAGGACGTAACCTCACACGATAGTTTTTTACCACTCCACACGATAGTTTTTTTTATTTGTTTATAACAAACATGGAAACGAAAACTCAAATTATTATTGCGATCATTTCATTTTTGACTTTAATAGTAGTTATAGGTATTGTTGCGGTCTATTTTGCTACCCGGGAAAAGGAAGAGCCGGTAATCGATGTTCACCCCGATAAGCTGAAAGTGAATGGTGGAAGTCCTAATATGACGGGGCAGGATAGTGGCTGCTTCAAGGACGCGGTATATGAATTACAACCGGCCGGTATATATAAAACCAGTGATGTATGCTACAAACACCAAACATCCTCAATGAAATTGTTTTATGCTGGAGGGCTATGGCAATTTACATGGAATAATTTACCGGAGTGTCATCTGACCAATGTACACCAGCATTTCGGCAATTGCTGGGCTACCCGTAAAGGTGGGAATGTAATAGCAAACACGAAGTACGTATGGCAATGCTGGGAACATGGTGAATATAAGCCGTTTCCGATCACCATATCGAAAATATGAGATACATTTTAATGATACTTTAACAAATATATATCATTCTCTGAGAGCCATATATTATAGTTATCAAACACGGTTGGTACGTAATCTAATATACCTTTCTCAATGCTTGTATACTTTATAAACAATTGTGCAATGCGGTGTAACATTATATTATGTAGCGTGATTGGGTTTAGATGTTTTTTATGTATGTATATCCTTTCGCTATCTAACACAAATAATACGGAACTTCTTTCTTTTAATTTACATACATGACTAGTCGATTTTTCTGTTAGGTGGATATCCAAACGTAATTGTCGTATTGCTTTTTCTACACTTTGTTTTTGCTTTGGTCGGAGATCGAAACACGGTTGTAAGCTAATGGGATCAGAATGAGCAACTGCATTTAAAAGTAAAAACAATATCACTTTTAACATGTTAACAGATATATTAACACAACAACATTTTGTTAAATCGCAATTAAACATGCAACGACGACATATCCTCATAGGAAACCATCGAGATGACAAAACACGGAATAACCAAATCCAATACCTTTACAGGTGTCCAATTGCCCTTGTATGACACGTCAGTGGGATATATCTAACGAAAGCCATCTTCCTTCAAACTATTATTTAGTACTCGCATGCAGAATAAAGTAATGCTTTCGATATATCTTTTCTTTCTTTTATTTTTTTCTTGTATGTTATCATTGGATGGGTCTTGGATACATTTTTCTTTAGCTGCCTCGAACGTCTGGCTTTTTCTTTCATGGGCCTCCGATACTTTTTTTGATGGCATCAGATACCTGTCAAGCAATAATTCGGGGTACACTTTTTTTCCGAAGGAATTTGCATGCACAGGATAGTACACCTTTTCTCCACCGATTCGTTTCTTTGGTTCATATGACGATACCTCCAATTTATACATGTGATTAACAGATAATGTACAATCAAAGTCCCATACTACTGTAACCGGGCCATCCATCTTCGGAATTTCATTCCGCATCTTGTGCAATTTCAGTGTACTATCTGCATGAGCAAAAACACCGGCTCCTTCACTGGGAAGTTTGATGGTCCTACACCGCGATGTCTCGAAACAGTTTAGATCCTTAGATTCAACGTTATATGATTCAACGTTATCATCGACATATATTTTAGTTCCGCCAGGTTTTAAACATTCACTGATAAACTTGGCCTTGTTCACCCTACTTGTATCTTGTAACTTGTCCTTGTGCATGTATCTTGACATGTCGTATTTATGGTGTTTATACCAGACACCTTGTTCATACACGAATGAATTTCCGCTGGTGTCTATTACTGTGTATAATATATCCGCCAGACCAACAAGCCCGATCATGTCGGCTACACGCTTTGCATTTCCACGTGTTAACACGCATTGACTCGTATTGGAAAGCGATCCTAAAAATGATTTGAGTAGATTCCGTCTGTTTGCATCCCCCATGATGAATTCGATATATACAGGGGATGCAATGAAACCATCCCGTTGCTCACCGATACCCGGATACCGTTCCGGATATCTGCCGAAGTTGCTGATGGGCTCTCGAGTATCCTTTGACATATCTGAGTTCATCTGAGAGTTGCTGATGGGCTCTCGAGTATCCTTTGACATATCTGAGTTCATCTGAGAGTTGCTGATGGGCTCTCGAGTATCCTTTGACATATCTGAGTTCATCTGAG
>Ga0209532_1003142_pt1 | contig 11128 bp, 22 predicted proteins | sample COG_02_FD_184746 | JGI IMG/M metagenome (GOLD analysis project Ga0209532, IMG submission 184746) | Pelagic Microbial community sample from North Sea - COGITO 998_met_02 (SPAdes) (version 2) | ecosystem: Environmental > Aquatic > Marine > Neritic zone/Coastal water | place: Helgoland, sampling... | reverse complement strand
ATCAATACCTTTCCTATCTCAGAAATTAGGAATAGAATTAAAATGGAAAGACGAAGATTGGGTTGATTATTACTATTTAACAGATAATATAATTGACGCTGCTGTATTATGGAAGGAAAATAGTTATATTCCTAACACTTTTATGAGTATTTCGTTTCAATTCCAAAAACATTTGTCTCTTGGTAGAGGGGGTATTATATTAACGGATAATAAAGAAGCAGCAGAACAGTTAAGAAAGATGACTTATGATGGTAGAACTCCTAATGTGCCTTGGAGAGACCAAAATATAAATACTGTAGGATATCATTATTACATGACTCCAGAAACAGCAATTAAAGGATTATCAAAATTAGACAGCGCTTTAAAAACAAAACCAAAACAATGGGTCATAACAGATTGGCCTGATTTAACTAAAATGGATATATTTAAAAACAATTTATGAAAAAAGCATTTATTACAGGAATAGGAGGACAAGATGGGTCTTATTTAGCTGAATACTTATTAGATTTAGGATATGAAGTATATGGGATAATTAGAAGAAATTCTACACCTGAACACCAACAATCAAGATTAGACCCAATACGAAATAATAAAAATTTACACGTAAGCTACGGTGATTTAAATGACACATCAGGTATTGAACGTATTCTAAGGGAAGTTAAACCTGATGAAGTATATAACTTAGCAGCACAATCTCACGTTAGAATTAGTTACGAAATACCCCAATTTACAGTTCAAACTAATTCTGTAGGTGTTGTAAATATATTAGAAGCTGTACGTAATAATTGCCCTAATACTAAATTTTACCAAGCATCATCATCAGAAATGTTTGGTAGTGCAGTAGATGAAGATGGTTTCCAAAGAGAAACAACTAGAATGAACCCAGTATCACCTTATGGTTGTGCTAAAGTATTTGGCTATAATATTGTAAGAAATTATCGTAATGCTTATAAATTACATGCTTCTAGTGGTATATTATTTAACCATGAGTCACCTCGTAGGGGTTCTAATTTTGTAACTAATAAAGTAGTAAAAGCTGCTGTTAGAATTAAATTAGGATTACAAGATACACTTGAATTAGGTAATATGGATGCTTACAGGGATTGGGGTCATTCAAAAGATTATATAAGAGCAATGCATTTAATTAACCAACAACCAGAACCAAGTGATTGGGTGGTATCAACTGGAGTTACTCATTCAGTGAGAGAAATGTGTGATTATGTATTTAGTAAATTAGACTTAAATTATAAAGACTATGTTACCCAAAATCCAAAGTTTTTACGGCCTGAAGAATTACCTTATTTAAAAGGAGATTCAACAAAAATTAGAAAATTAGGATGGGTCCCAGAATATACTTTTGAAAGTATGATGGATGAAATGATTGAACATTGGGTTAAAATATATAAATAAATGAAAATAATATTTCTTTCAGAAATGGGTTTTGAAGGTAAAATCTCTTCTACTCACACAAACATGCGTACTGAATTTGCTTGGATGAATGCTTTAGATGCAGAGCATAAAAATTTAAGTTTATACAATAATATAAGAGATTATGATCATGTATTTTTAATTTTACCTAAGGGTAAATTAAATTTAAGTGCAGAAGGAAGTGAAATATCAAACATCCTAAACCCAGTATCTAATTTATATGCCTCTGACTTTATTGATAAGTTAAAAACTTATAATAAAAAAGTACATTATATACAAGAAGGTCCTAATTGGTGGTTTAATGATTATAATATTATAGACCAATTTAATTTTTATAATATTTTATCCAAATGTGACACTATATTTTCTCATAATAAAATTGATTCTAAATTCTATAAGGGTTTATTTCCAAATACTGAAGTTAAAGTAATCAAAACATTATTAATTGAAAATTTAATTAAAGATATTAAGCCTACTAAGGAGGATAAAGTAATTATAGGTGGTAATTTTGCAAGATGGTATGGTGGGTTTCAAAGTTATATAGTTGCTAGTGAATTTGAATGTGAAAAATGGGCTCAAGAATCTCATGCTAAACGTAAATTAGAGGGAAATATACCCGATTTAAATCACCTTAATAGGTTATCATGGGATAATTGGATGAGTACATTATCTACGTTCAAATACGCAGTACATTTAATGCCTACTGTAGCAGCTGGTACTTTTAGTTTAAACTGTGCTTATTTTGGAATCCCATGTATAGGAAATAAAGATGTCGATACACAAAGGTTATGTCATCCTGAATTAGCAGTATCTGTGGATGATGTAGAAAAAGCTCGTATATTGGCTAATAGGTTAAAGAATGATAAAGAATTTTACAATAAGTGTAGCAAACAATGTAAAGAATTATATAGAAAACATTACGATTTAAATATATGGAAAAAAGAAATCAACAGCATACTGTAATAATTCCTAGTTACAACACATTAGAACATTTAAAAAATACATATCAAAGCATAAAAAAATATGCTCCTAATGTACCTATGATTATTATAGATGATGCATCTGAAGATGGTACTGATGTGTGGTTAAATAGTTTAGATGATAAAAATCTAACTATTATTATAGGTAAAGAAAGAAAAGGACATACCTATTGGTATGATGAAGGAATGAGAAGAGCCAAAACCCCAATTGTATCTATACTACATTCAGATATGATTATAGGACCAGGGTATTTTGAAAATATGTTAAAACATCTTAAACCTCTAAGTGTTGTATGTGCTACTAGAATTGAACCACCAATTCACCCTGCGGGGTTAGAAAAACATACTCAAAATTTTGGTGTGGACCATGATGATTTTACTTGGGAAGCATTTGAAAATTTTGTTATAGATACTACTAAAAAAGATAAAGATGTAACTACAAAAGGTATATTTGCACCTTGGATGTTATATAAAGAAGATCATTTGAGTATAGGAGGTCATGATCAACGATTTACTCCCTATGGTTATGAAGATTCAGATATATTTAATAGATGGATTCAAGCTGGGTATGAAATGATCCAATCTAGAGATTCTTTATGTTATCATATGACTTGTAGAGGTCATAGATGGAATGGAGGAGTTGGGGTTGAAAATTCTGACTATAAGGAAACGATGGGTAGATGTAGAAGGGAATTTTTAAGAAAATGGGGTGAATGGATCCAAAATGATTCTTATCAATACCCTATTATACACCCTAAATATGATAAAGGTTTAATAATTAAAAATTGTAATGAACAATTTATTGAAATGTTAGAGCCTTGGTTTGATACTTTATATGTTGATTGTGATTATAAAAATTATATAGAAAAAGAATCAAAAAGAACAATTACTGATTTATTTGATAGAATAAAACCTTATGATAATGAAAAACAAAATAATATTTTAGTAAGTATAGATGCTACAAATTTTAATCAACAAGATTATATTTTATTAAACCAATTAGCTGCTATAATCCAAGATAGTGGTCAAATTGGTGAGTTTGAATTAGGTAATTTAAAAATTGATATAATTAATATGCGAGAATACTTGGTTAACTAGTATAGTATTTATGTATTCTAACCTAATTTTTAAAAGGTTATATATTTATGCGACAGAATGTTAAAATACCCCTAAAAATGAAAATGATTCCCTGTATTAAATGTAAAGAAGATATGCCTGAATTAAGGCTAACTCAATATGGTTATAAAGTATGTGTTAACTGTTCTAGTGTTAGCACTAAACGTGGCATACCAATAACAAAGGGTTCAGGTGATCATACTTGGACTGAGACAATAATAATGGAAGAAGATCAATATGAATCTTTTGTTAATACTACTGCTAAAGAAAGAGGTAGTAGTGGTGGTACAGTAACCTTTAAATTAAATTAATGCCTAAGGCAAAACCTTTATCTAAAGACATGATATTGGCCGCTATGGCTAAGACTAAGTCTAATATGAGCGCGGCTCGTTATCTTCATGTATCATATCAACACTATAAAAGATATGCTAAAAATTACGATGCTACAGAACCAGGATATGATAGTTTATTTTACCAACACAAAAACCAAAGTGGTAAAGGTATTCCTAAATTTTTAAGGGGACCTAAAAAAATGCCCCATATGTTAGAAATAATTGAAGGTAGGATAGCAGCATCTTCATTTAATCCTGATAAACTAAAATATGCTCTTATAGAACAGGGATATTTATCAGAGGAATGTACCGTATGTTCTTTTAAAGAGAGACGAGTATTAGATTATAAAATGCCTCTTTTACTTCATTTCCAAGACAATAATAGTAATAATTATAGTTTAGATAATGTTCAGTTATTATGTTATAATCATTATTTTTTAACTGTGGGAGATATTTTTAATGATAAAGATGTAAAACAAATTGAATCTAAACAAGAACATTTTGGTACTAGCGAAAAAGTAGAATGGGAAGTAGATCAATACCACTTAGATAGACTCAAAGAACTAGGTTTAGATGGTGTTGATGAAGATGACCCTAATCAATACATAAGTAGAATATGAAAAAAATAAAACAAATAATTTGGGAATATTGGGTCAAACCCTGGTGTCCTTCTTAATACTATGGCTAAAAAAATAAAACTATTAAATAAAAAATATCATAAAATTACTAAGGATTATGATAAGCAAAAAGAAAAACATTTAGAAAAACTTGCAACAAAAACCTTGGCTAACGATGAAAAGTTTCGTAAATTACATGATAAGAAAATCAAGGGTGATTTCTTAAAAAACTTTTAATTATGGAAATGGAATTTGAGCATAAATGGGAATTTGAAAGTGAAGATCAAATCCAAGATATCTTTACCTATGGTAGAAAAGAACTAAATGACTTAATTGTAGATACAGCATTAGATAATTTACATACAAAAATAAAAGATATTCCTGTAGTATCTATCCATACTAGAGATACAGATACATTTTATGATATTATGATTGAGCGTCCTGATATGATTGAAACGTTAGAACAAAATCTTACTACAATGGAAGAATATGAGGATTATGAACGTTGTTCTAAAATTATTAAAGCAATAGATTATCTTAAATTAAATATAAATAAAATATGAAATTATTAATCGCTTTACACATTGTAATGGCTACTGTTTATAATGCAGTACCTTCCCAAACGGATTCAACTCCCTTAATTACTGCTTCTAATAAACATATTGATGCTAATAACCCAGGTAAGCATAAATGGATTGCTGTATCTAGAGATTTAGAACAATACGGGTTTACCTTTGGAGTAGAAGTATGTATTGAAAACGCTGGTAAGATGAATGGTATATGGGTTGTTGAAGATAGGATGAATAAAAGATTTACTAATAAGATAGATTTCTTAGTAGATAATGAAATAGTATTAGGTAAATGGAAAGGAGTAATTATAACCCTTAATTCAAAAAGAAAAGGGAATGGATAATATTATGGATTTAAGTGCTATATCCTTATTTAACAATTTAACCGATGACGATTTTATAGCAATCCATAAAGCAGGTCAATTAAAAAATTTATGTTATGCCTTATCACTTGATCTACAAAAAATCAATACCCAAGATAAATTATTAAATTAACATAAAAAAACATTAAAACAATAATTTTTATATATTTATAATAAACAACTAATCCTAGTAAAATAAAGACTAATGATATACACAGCAAACGATCCTGGTAATTGGGCAATTTGGAAAAACAAAAAAGAAAATAAAAATCTTTCCCTTCAAGAAGCAACTCAAAAATATAGGAAAGAAAAACTATTGTTTGAAAATCAATACATGGATTTTTTACAACAACAACAAGCTATTCTTACACAAAACGCTCAAACTGGTGGAACAAGTTTAAACGGAGTAACATCCGCAGCATTTGATGCTTTACCAGTATTTCAAACAAATACAGGTAATACACAAACCCTAAAAGTTAAATTTTCAAAACCTGTACTAGTCACAGGTTCTCCATTAGTTACAGTAGCAAATGATCAACTTGGAGGAGGATCAGCAGCAACTTTTAATTACACATTTAGTGCAGGTTCATCTACAAATGAATTAACATTTCAACATATTCATCCAACGGCCGCAGTCACTTCTCAAGGATTCTCAGCTAACGTTGTACCAGTAGGAGTTGACTTAGTATCAGCTGGGGGTACTGTAGTACAACCAGGAACACCTACAAATGGTACTTATACATTTACAGCAAATACTAATTATACAACATCAGGTAATGGAGTAAACATTGTAATGTCAGTAGAGGTTGTTGGTGGTAATATTATTGAAGTTAATGTAACAGGATTAGGAGGTGATTTTATTCCAAATGAAGTAATTACATTTGCAGCTGGTTCTTTAGGAGGTTCATCAACAGGAGGTTCTGTTACAGTAGTAGCTAGTGTACTTTTAGCAGATACAGTTAGTTTTGCAGCAGGATCTGCAATTGCTTTAAATGGTGGAACAATAACAACTGGAGATGGTACGTTTAATACACAATTAAATAATATTGCAAGTAGACAAGGAACTCCAGCATTAGATTTTACATCAACTTCAACTAAAACAGGTTCACCAAGTTAATGATAAATTACATAAAGATAAATGTGGGAAAGCTTGGCTTTCCCACTATTTGTTCGTATATTCACGTATAAAATAAAGGTTATGCTATATGAATTTTCAAATTACAACAAACATGGTAACATTAGAACAAGGGTAATATCTTGGCCTAAGGGTAAAGCATTTGGAGTTAATCCAAAAGGTTTTGGTAATTTTATTGCTGTGAAAGTATTTAAATATAAACATACACACGCAATTAATCCTCCAAGTTTAGCTAATATAGGTGGTAAAAAATATATGCTTCCATCTTGGCAAGAAGTACTACCTGAAACTGAATTAAGTGATATAAAGTGGATTAAACCTAAAGTTAAACGTGCTGAGGTATTTGAACATAAATTCACATCATCCAGTAATAACAAGATTTATACCACGAAAGAACATGTATCTGTCGATGGTATACGCAAGTATACTTGTAATTGTATGGGTGCATGGAGAGCAAAAGATAGACGCTGTAAACACATTAAAAGCATAGAAAAGTAATGCTCGGGAAATTTGGATACCGTGAGAAGAGTTCGTATATTTACACATAAGTGGGGCACGAAGCTCTATTAATAATTAAAAATAAAGGTTATATGTTCTATCAAATTAAAAATACAACAAAGAAAAGAAACAATCAATTTAGAGTTCAAACAATATCCGCTGGATTAAAAGAAATTAAATCTAGAGGTTGGATTGTTGATGATTGTAAATTCGAACAATTAAGAGACGAATTAGTTACTACTAAGTATAAAGAATTAGATGGACGTATGAATACGAAGGGGAAGCAATTTGCACAAAGAGCCGGATTATAATGTGTAAAGTTACTTGGTGTAATAACGAGACAGAATATTACAATAAATCCCAAAAATATGTCTATTGTCCAACTCACATACAATATAAACAAATTTGTGGAGCTGCATCTAGATTAGATCGTCCCCATTTAATGTATAAAGTAGAAAAATGGACTATAGGTGAACATCAATGTGAAAGTTGTGGATTTGACCCAGTAATTGCCTATCCTAATTTGCACACTAAAGGACAATCATCAATGATGGATGTTGACCATATTAATTCAGATATAAAACACTCAATTGAAGGTGAACATCCAAATAATTATCAATTAAATTGCAAACATTGCCACATAGTTAAATCTCATGAAGAAGGTGATTATGTGGCTAAAAAATATAGAAAATAATGAGTAGAGGTAGACCAAAAGAACAAGAAGCAATTCCATGGCAAAAATACACTCAAGAATTTCTTGAGGTACCAACCAAACCTGAACTAGGTAGTAAATCAGTTTGGCACTATGATAGAAGTAAATCTGAAAATGGACCCTATAAAACAGAACACTTGGAAGCTAAGGGTTTTAAACAAGTAAAACCTAAAATTGATCAACGTATATATACTAAAGGTATGTCTACAGTAATAGTATTTAAAACATCTAATCGTTCAAATGCTAAAACTAAAATGAAAGTAATTAATAAAAATATTGATTATGTTATATCAGCTAAAAAAATACCGGGTATACCTGATATTGCTGAGTGGTTAGAAATAGGTGTTGGTAATTCAGCTATTGATAAATACAAACAAAAATATGATTTAGCCTAGGGTTTACATATTTATAACAAAATATTAATCAATATATTTAGTATGTTAAAAATTATAGGTCTTGTAGTATTATTAGTAGTAATAGGAGCAGCCATTTATTATTTTGGTTTTTACAAAAGAGGTAAAATCAATGACAGAGATGGAGATTATATTCCTGATGAAATTGAAGATACAATTGAAGAAACTAAGCGTAGAGCTAAAGCAGTTAAAACTGAACTTAAAGATGTTAAAAAAGCAACTAAAGAAGTTGTTAATCAAGCAGGTGATGTAATAGATGCTGCAAAAGGAAAAAAACGAAGAGGTAGAAAACCAAAAGTAAAAAAATAAATTATGAGTAAATACAATTTAACAGACATTTTTGAACAATACAGAATCGGATCAGGTTACACCAGAGATTTTGATTATGAAGGAATGTTAAAAGCAGGATTAGAAACAGGGGTTGATACTGATATTGAAATTTTAAGAAAAATGTCTGATGATTTTGAAGATGTTAATTACCATAGAGAAAATAACCATTTACAAAAAGCTATTGATGCGTTAGAAGAAGGTGCTATTAAAGAAGCAAGTATGTTTTTTGGAGATTTTCATGCTGAAATTAAATCAACTATGGAGACATTTGATATGGAGATACCAGATACTCTAGGTGCTTTTATGGCTTCTAAAATGGATTTAGATGAAGGAGACGCCGTTGATTTAGCAATTGAAGCATCCCAAGAAAAAGCAGGTATTAAAGAAGATAAATACGATGATATTGTAGATGCTGATAATGATATTCCAGCTGATAAGAAAAAGGCTGCTGCCGCTGCTTATAGAAAAGTAGATAAAGGTGCTTCATATAAAAAAGCAACATCTCATATTAAAGAAGTAAGAATTGATAGAGAAGTAGCTGATCGTATTGAGAGTATGCTTAGTATACCCTTAAAAGCTAAATTTTTAGATGCATTTGATGATGTATGGGAAGACTTAACTGAAGAAGATATGTTTTATCCTGAAGATGTAATTAATCATCTAAACAATGAAATGCATAAAAGACTTAACCTTTCCCGAACCTCAGATCCTAAACCAGAAGAAATACCAATGTTTAAAGGCACAAGAGATGCTTTAGATGATATTAGTATTAGAGAAGAAGATAAGGGAGTAGATTTTATTAGAGCTCTTAAAGTTGATGCTAATGGGACTAGTTTAGAAATTAAATCATATTTAGAATCATTAAAAAGATCAGGTGATAAGTTTGATAGTGTAGATGATTATGTTGAAGATTTTAAAAACTATGTTGCTGACAAAGCATTACAAGAACACTTTGGTCGTTTTCTAAAAGATTACCAGTAAAATAAATTAAAATAGATTAAAGATAAGCGGGTATCATTTTGATACCTGCTTTTGTCTTCGTATATTCACGTATATGAGATTTCCAAGAGGTAAATATAAGGGTCAGTTAATATCAGAAGTACAACAGTATGATCCTGGTTATATTAGATGGTGTAGAGAAAATACACCTTGGATGTTAAAACAACCAAAAATTAATACTGCCGAGCAAGAATTTATGAGTGCTTGGAAACAACAATCAAAACTTAATGCTTATTTAAGGGACAACCCCATAACATTATCTGAAGCTTTTGGCGATTAAGTGTGGTTACCCGGAGGAGGGTTCGTATATTTACATATAAGTGGGACACGAAGTTTCATTCATTAATTAAAAATAAAGGTTATGTTTAGAATAGAATTAGATAGAGAGATGGCTTGGGTTACATTTATGAGTGATGGATTTGAATCTATATGGCATCCGGTAACAGATGCTTCCGGAAAGCAATTAGAGTGGTCAGAAGAGATAATGGATTTTTGTAGAGCTCAATTTAATAATACTGATTGTTGGATTTCTTTTGGTATTGCTCCAACCAGTCAGATGTTAGTGAAAAATTCAGTAAGAGATAATTTATAAAAATAAGAGTTATGAAAACATTTAAAGATATTAAATTTAAACAACACAAAGTAGCAGGTAAAGGAGCAATCCAGGGATTACTTATATTACATAATGGTATTGAATTTTCAGTTGTAGCAGGTGAAGGTATGTACAGCACAGGTAAAGGTGGTGTTAGAGAAGCAATTGATAAAGTTGAAGATGCTTCTTCATTTGAAGTAGCTATATTTGATCAAGATGGAAAGTTTATTGGTGCCGATGAGGATTTAGTTTTAGGTTGGCAATCAAGAGAAGATATTGACAAATTAATTCAAATACACTCATAAGATGGATAAAGAAAACAAAAGATACGTTGTTACAATGGATATGTACGTTTATGCTGATAATGATTATATGGCTAAGAAACGTGCTAATGATTTAAAATTATCAATTGAAAATAGACGACATTCAGATCAAATTACAGTTTCTGAGATAGGTGAGCAACCATTTGCCTCAACTTATTATCGTAAATTAGATAATCCAACATTTATACCTAAAGATAAGTCTAACGAATCCTTACCACTTGAATATAGATAAAAGACAATATTTAAAAGAAAATGGGTGGTGGTCTCACTACCACCCTAATTGTTGGTTTGAATCATCTAAAGATAAACTTTGGGTTAATGATAAGGGTGAAATAGATGGATTTAGACCTGAGAGTGAAGGTATTACATTAGAAGAAGCATTTAAAAAATTAATTCAAAATCAATAATATGGAAGATAATTGGTGTCATTATTCAGGAATGCCTTCCCCTAAATCATATGTTGAGGAAGCTCATATAGGAATGAAAACAGGGGATTGGATATTATATAATGGTAAACGTAAGAAATGCTTTGGTATACACCATAATGGTAATATTTTAATAAAAATGAATAATACTATAGTACAAGTAAGCAAAGAAAAAATAAGGACTTACGCATAAAAATGTGGTTACCCGGAGGAGGGTTCGTATATTTACATATAAGTGGGACACGAAGTTTCATTCATTAATTAAAAATAAAGGTTATGTCAAACGCAATTCAATTA